>Ga0065720_1020224_pt1 | contig 15910 bp, 13 predicted proteins | sample Thericmetagenome_FD_59107 | JGI IMG/M metagenome (GOLD analysis project Ga0065720, IMG submission 59107) | Thermophilic microbial communities from the Joint Bioenergy Institute, California, USA of rice/straw/compost enrichment - eDNA_2 v2... | ecosystem: Engineered > Solid waste > Grass >... | reverse complement strand
CTCGCGACACCGCTTGGGAAGCGCAAAGGGATGGCGGAGACGGCGGTACGGTACCAGTCCCTGAAGACATGGAGAATTCTCCAGAACACCCGTCATGGTTTAGGAGGTACAAGCAAAAGAAGATGAACACTTCTCGAGTATATAAATGGGTGGCGTTCCCAAAGCCATGCCCGCCGCTGATGTGTGTGCATTTCATCTTTGCTGCTATCAAATAAGTCAAGTCAATCCCGATTGATTGCTTGACCATCACCAACAACACGTCGCACTTCAGCCTCGACAGGCCAGACAATTCCAACTCCCAGAACTTCTGTGTCCGCTCCGAGCGGGCTTCCTGTCAGACGCCTTATCAGTCTCTCGCATCCAAACCGCGAAGGGACTGCCTTATCTTCTCCGTGCGACATTTCATCGCTTGCAGCAAGGTAAGGTACCCGCTCGGTTCCTCTGCCGGAGGCCAAGCCGAGTGACGTCGATTGCTTGCGGCTGGCCTCGGTACGTACCTCGATCTGTTGCTTGGCCGTCTATACTCCACCGGACGGCACCAACATCCACCGTAGGAGACCTTGTGTCTCCCTTATCCCTGTTTTTGTCCTGCCATCAGCCTTCGAGCAGCAACACGAAGTTGCTTGCCAAAGGAGTTAGTGACTGCGCCAAATTGCTTGCAGATGTGACAGGATCGGTTCTCGACTCCTGTGTCGTTGCAGGCACCGTTGGCCAATGGCTGGTGTTCAAATAACAGGACACAAAGGGATGGCGCCAGATTGACATAGGACACAGCCAAGCGGTTGTGGACTCCCGTCCGAATTGTTGAAAACACAGAATCTTCACCAGCAGTTCCATCAGGAGCTCCTAAGGGCGTATCAATATCGATATTGGATCGTTCTTGCCGTTGTTCTCACTTGACTGCCCAAGTTGGCCAATGCGGCCAGTCCCAAAGGTTAAAACTTGAAGCAACTTGAGCTGACTCTTTTTCCATCAGCAAGTCTGACTGAATTCTTCTCCCCAATAACTTGCCAACAGCCTTCAACCTCACCGTCGCGTTCATCACATAGTGAGTACGGCCCATTACTGATCTCGTTTGCCCATCAACCCCGCATTCCCTCAGAAACAAGACGTCTCGAACTCATTGTCCTTCCGGATCATCCCGTCTGCCGTCTTCCTCGACCTTTTTGTGTATTGCGTGGCGCGACGACGAGACTCCTGGGCGGTCCACCGACCAACCTTATCTCGTTGCATCGCCGTCGCGTATGCTTCACACGCTGGCCATACCACATCCAGCCGAACTGTGCCGTCTTGTTCACAGCCTGTGGCTTTCCGTGCAAACATCGGTTTGATTCGGGGAAATTAACCTCTTTTTTGAAAACAGCTGCCGAGCAGAACACCGTGATACCAGCGACTCACTAAGCCATTGAAGGCAGTTAAATCAACCGGGTATCTTCACACACTGGAACCCCAGCCAACAAAGGGTACGTCAGATCAATTTTCTGAAACTTTCTCAACCCTACATTACACAACCGCACAATCCCAAATATAGGAGGGTCAGCCGCGACGTTACCGTCTTATCTTTGTCTCTCTTATCTCTTGAGCCGACAGCAGGGGCCCCACCATAGCTCAGAGCAAGGAATAAGCGCAACACAGCCAGGGGAGCGGTGAACGGATGGCCAGACGGATCTTTGGATCTCTGGTATTCTGGATCAAACACCGCCGAATCGTACCCCAGATGTCCTTCACCTAATTGGCCCTCTCCGAAGGCTGGCATCTGTCAGCTGTGATCTTGTTTGTATCGCACTTTTCCTGCACGGTGCCATGGCCGGTCGATCGGGTTTGTCGGCTTCTGCTAGGGGTTGTCTGCCGCCATACTGGGGCCCGCTATGGCTCATGGCTCACATCCTCCAGCCCGATCCGCTGGGTCCCGTCATCTTGTCAGGGTAACAGACTAGATCATCGTGTCGGCTGTCAAGTGACAACCCTGTCATGGCCATCTGCACTCTCATGCAGCAATGGCACTTGGTTAAGACCACGTTCCCACTCCTGCCGACTCCTGTGGTTGCTCGCTCTACTTATAGGGCTGAGACACACTACCCCTTCGCTCCCAGCTCTCTAGTTCTTTTGTCCCAGAGAGCATACTTTATATGATTCTTTCGTGTCGTCATTGTTTTGTTATCGTTGAGTGGCGACTCAATCATTATAGCACCATGGCAGGCATTGCCATCCAACCACCTGCTTTGAGCCCTGTGGGCGGTGGCCGACGAGTATCTGGATTAACCATAAATACTGACTTGGATGTGTCCAGCTTCCCCGAATACGTGGACCCTTTCACCTCATCTGAGGAGACCATCATGGATTCACCGTCAGGTGTCGCGGTCGCGAACCCGCTGGTTCAGAAGGTCAAGGAGGATGAGCCAGGAAGACACCCTTCGCCCCAGCCTACTCATATCGGCTATCCCAGCATGTCAAAGGTGAACGGCAATGGCCACCGTGTGCTGCGTTCCGCAACAGTTGGCTACATTGCTCCCGAGTTTAAGGGTAAGCAGGAGCAAATGAAGCAAGGTTAGTCGATTTTCGATCCTTCGTCTCCTGACTAGCAGATCCTAACTACAGCGTAGTTAGGGAAGCCATTATGAAGCATGGTTGGATTCCCGAGTCGCTCGTCGATAACCAGATTTCTTGGTTTTACAATGAGCTCGGCATCGACGATGTCTACTTCCAGGCAGAAAACCCGGATGTCATTGCCAACCACATCATGTCGCTCTATGCTGCCAAGTTGGCGGCCTTCTCACGCGAGGACAAGCGGCATGAGATTCGTCTTGACATGGAAGCTTCAGACCATGCCATTTACATTGACACGAGCGAGCCTGGTATTTCCGCTATGAGCGGTCCCCGCTACGAGCATCGTCTTGAGGCCAAGTATTTGGATGGCTCCGATCCGTCCAAGCGGTTTCGCGTTGAGACCTTCCGTTCGCCGGTCGTCATTGGCCATCCAGATTCCAAGGCTGCCCTGCGCTGCTATTTCGTCTACCAGTGCCAGTTCGTTGAGCCGAATGCCGATCCTAAGGAGACTCGCCTCGAAGTGATCAGTGACCGCATGTTCTTGGCCAAGGCCACCAAGAACACCAAGCAAATCTACAAGGACATCATCGAGACAGCTGTTAGTAGGACCGGTCCTGTCATTGAGGTGTACGATATCGAAGGATCGCAAGAAAAGCGGCTGGTTATCGCCTTCCGCGCCCGGACTGCAAGGGGCATGTTCAGCGCCCTGAGCGATTTGTACCACTACTATGGAGTGACCAGCTCACGTAAATACGTTGAGCAGTTCTCCAACGGTATCACGGTCATGAGCATCTACCTGCGTCCCGCTGCGAACCTTGACAGCAGCAAATACCCCCCCATCGATGAATCGATTCACCAGATCACCAAGGAGGTTTCCCTTCTCTACTGCCTGCCACAGCCCAAGTTTCACGAGCTATTTGCTGCCGGTGAGCTCAGCCTGCAGGAGACGATCTACGCTCACTGTGTTTGGGTTTTCGTTCAGCACTTCTTGAACCGTCTTGGGTCCGAGTACGCTTCGCTGATGCAGGTCCTCGACCCGAAGAACAATGGCCACGCCGAGATTCTGTCGAGGATGAAGAAACGTCTGCGCACCGAGACATTCACTCCCGATTACATCGCTCAGATCATCAGCTCTTACCCCGGCCTCATCCGCGCTTTGTATGCATCCTTCGCCAGCGTTCATCTCAGGGTTGGTCCCGAGTTCGACCGCCACTCCATTGCCCCGACCCCTGCTGTCGAGGTGCTCTCGGACGAGAAGCTTAAGGAGAAGATCACCAAGGATGTCTCTAATGAGCATGACGAGATGGTCATGACTGCTTTCCGCGTCTTCAACAATGCGGTCCTCAAGACCAACTACTTCACGCCCACGAAGGTTGCTCTCAGCTTCCGTCTGGACCCTTCGTTCTTACCCGAGATTGAGTACCCTCACCGCCTGTACGGCATGTTCTTTGTCATTACAGCCGAGTCCCGTGGCTTCCATCTCCGCTTCAAGGACATTGCTCGTGGCGGTATCCGTATCGTCAAGTCCCGCAGCAAGGAAGCCTATGCTATCAACGCTCGGAACCTGTTCGACGAGAACTACAACCTCGCCAGTACTCAGCAGAGGAAGAACAAGGACATTCCTGAAGGCGGTTCCAAGGGTGTCATTCTCCTGGACCCCAAGTCTCAGGACAAAGCTCGCGAAGCGTTTGAGAAGTACATAGACAGCATCCTTGATTTACTCCTTCCAGCTCAGACCCCTGGTATCAAGAATCCTATCGTCGACCTCTATGGCAAGCAGGAAATTCTTTTCATGGGTCCCGATGAGAACACGGCTGATTTGGTTGACTGGGCCACCGAACATGCTCGGGCTCGGGGCGCACCTTGGTGGAAGTCATTTTTCACTGGCAAATCGCCAAGGTTGGGTGGTATCCCTCATGACACCTACGGCATGACCACTTTGTCGGTCCGCGAGTACGTCAAGGGCATTTACCGCAAGCTGAATCTGGATCCATCTACCATCAAGAAGATGCAGACTGGCGGCCCGGATGGTGACCTTGGCAGCAATGAGATCCTGCTCAGCAATGAGAAGTACACGGCCATTGTCGACGGCTCCGGTGTTCTTGTTGACCCCAACGGCATTGATAAGGAGGAGCTCTACCGGCTTGCTAAGAAACGCCAGATGATCTCGCATTTTGATCTCTCTAAACTGTCAAAGGATGGCTACCGTGTTTTGTGCGAGGATACTAATGTTACTCTCCCCAGCGGTGAGGTCGTCAGCAACGGCACCGCCTTCCGGAACACCTTCCACCTCCGCGATAGCGGCATGACTGACATGTTTGTTCCCTGCGGTGGTCGTCCTGAATCGATCGATCTCATGTCGGTGAACAAGATCATTAAGGATGGCAAGGCCACAATTCCTTACATTGTTGAGGGTGCCAACCTTTTTATTACCCAGGATGCCAAGATCCGCCTTGAGGAGGCTGGCTGCATCGTCTTCAAGGATGCAAGCACCAACAAGGGCGGTGTCACGAGCTCTTCACTTGAAGTTTTGGCGGCTCTCAGCTTTGATGATAAAGGCTTCGTGGAGAATATGTGCCACGATGCACGTGGCAATGTTCCAGAGTTTTATAAGGCATATGTCAAGGCTGTGCAAGAGAAGATTCAGGAGAATGCACGCTTGGAGTTTGAGGCTATCTGGCGTGAGCATGAACAGACTGGTGTGCCCCGATCTATCATCTCCGACAAGCTGTCTCATGCGATTACGTCGCTCGATGAACAGCTGCAGCACTCTGACCTCTGGGAGAACCAGAAGGTCCGCCGTGCAGTCCTTGCTGATGCCCTGCCCAAGCTGTTGATCGACAAGATCGGCTTGGACACCATTATCCAACGCGTTCCTGATACTTACCTGCGTGCCATCTTTGGGAGCTATCTTGCGAGCCGTTTCGTCTATGAATATGGCAGCACCCCGAATCAGTTTGCCTTTTATGACTTGTAAGTTGCAGTCAATTATGTTCAATTCTCACCATAGACAGAAAACTAACGCTTTCGCAGCATGTCTCGCAGGATGTCCAAGATCAACATCACAGAGTAGACATCTCCTTCCTACATTTTGTCTCGCTTTTCGTCAGGGATAGAGATCAGGGACAGATGTTCTAGAGGAAAAAAAAACTGCAGAAAAAAAGTAAAAGAACATTGAAGGGGGCGAGTCCATGGGAATCAAGGGTTAGGTTCTTTCCGGACGGCGTGGAGACTAGGCGTATCGCGTTAGTTTGCTTGTCGGTTTTATATGCTTGGAACATCTGGAGAAGCTGCGAGCGGTGATATGACAGCATGCGGGTCTCATTCTGGCTGATGCGTTTTTCTACTATTTCGTTAATCTTTGTCCAAACTTTTGTACTTGGTATTTTTCTGGCTTTTTTCTTCGTGCCTGTTATGGCTGCTTACCGTTGTCCTTGCCCGCTGGTTATCAACGAGGTTTGCAAAATACCCAGCTGACAGATGGTTAACCTACAACGCAACCTGCCAGCTTTCCCAGGAAGCAGACTAGGTACCTAATCCAATTCTCGTACATTGCGCGTTTGAGGTAAATTTGATATCCTTGGCCATAAAGAAATGTGTGAGATGGTATCCCTGGTGGTTTGAGCAATTATCAAGTCGTCATCCCCTTAATCTGTCAAAGCCGAGAAGCGAGACGGGACCTTATCATGGCCTTTTTTTGCGTATGGTAGTTGTGGCGGTTACGCAGCATTGCGTCCGAAACGACACCGCCAAAAGACTGCCGGCTGAACTGTTGAAACAGAGATAAGATATTTGCTTCGTTAAGCGAAACAACACAGCGCTCGTTCCGAGTGTCAAAAAGAATAAACGAGAAATTATTTATCTTGCCTGGAAACCATGCCAAATGAGTAAGGTGTGAGGGAGAGACAGGGGGGATAGGAGCTGATAGTATTAATCAATTAGTGATATCTTCCAGTTGTAACTGCGGCACTGCAACTTCTATACGACGGAGAGCTGAGATTTTTCCTGTATCTCGGTTATAACGTTGTATGGAAGAACGAGGAATTAACAAGCCTGATCAATGCGAGGAATCGTGACGGTTATGTACAGTGAAGCCATAGAATGAGATGTTACATTGCACCAGCTGTTTGGTGCTGGTATGCATGAGGGTTGGGATGTCTAATGCCCCAAGTATCTAGGCATAGAGGCGACGCTGTTATTGTCAAGTCTTTTGGAGTTGACTACGGTAAAAATCAAGGCCCTACCTAGCCGGTATCTAAGGTATGTGATAATATCTACGGGGTATTGGTCAACTAGTCTTGCGGAAGAGAAATAGTATGTAGGTACAGATGGATGCTCCCATCAGGAATCATCAAATCCTCTAACAGCAGAAATCATGCATGGTGAAGGCTCCGGCAAGTGTGCTTAAGTTTTGATAACGAGACATGGAACTCCGAAAAAAGCGCGGAATTTGTTAGAATATCGTGAGCAACAACTTGATAACCTAACTGTCAGATAACAGTCCGAGAGCAACAGAAACACAAGTTTGCATAATTCCTTATTCCTTCTCCACCACCTCATCTTCCTTATCCGCTTCCAAAACAGCTTTAATCATCGCCTGACCGACCTGAATCGCTTCTGCAAACCGTGGCTCAAAGAACTTCTGTGTGACACAGAACCGCTCTCTCCACGTCTCAAACTGGCCCAAAGCAACACACTCCGCCCAGCCACAAGCGGCAATGGTGAACTGCAAGTCATCCCGCCGGTACGTCGTGTCCTCGATGCCTACACGGATCGACTCATCCAGCAGTCCCGGCGTGCGGAAGAGGTGCTCGGTCACGCCGAGCCAGAGCCGGAAAAGTGGAGTTGAGCAGATCATGTGGTCGTACGGTACGATGCCCAACGCACTCCAGCAGTCGACCATGGCGAGCAGGCTGAGGTGGTTGTTAGGGATGGATGGGCCGTGGGCATTGTTCTTGGATAGGCTGAAGCGGTCGACGACTCCTTCAGGAAGTAGGGGTTTCGGGCCCCACTTGGGGTTATCGTCACGTCCAAAGACTCGCTCTTTAGCGGCGTAAACGCGGGCGCGCAATTCCTCGCGGCGACCCTCGAGCATGAGGTAGAAAAGTTCGGTGGTTGACTTGGCGAACTGGTTGATCTGCTTGTGAGCCTCGGGATTGAGGATGGCCAGGCCAGCGTAGACGTGCCATTTCTGGGAGTAGATGCGCAGCATCAGGTTGATTTTGACATTCTCGATACCACCTACATAACGACTACTCTCCCAGGGGAATTGTTTGGTTGCATGCCAGGCCTTGCCCATGCTCAGGAAGGCCGCGTGGGTGACGGCCTGGGTATCGGCCGTGATGCGATCGTGCTCCTTAGCAGACAGATAGACATGTTTGGAGCCGAGGGAGCGGAGAACCGCCTCAACTTTGGCAAAGGATTCGTCGGATGCGCGGTGCTTGATGAGCACCAGAGGCTGGCCACGAGGGTCGACATTGGGGCCATGTAGAGAGTGGCAGGAGACGATGTCGACGTCGCTGGGCAGGTGTTCCTCAAAAGCGCGAATCTCTGGATCTTTACAAGATGTCTGCCCGCCTACAATGGCGCCGAGACGGGTCGCTGGAATAACAAGCATCATGGTAAGAAATACTGGTCATTCTGGATGGGAATGGAACTGGCATGTCAAGATGGACGCACAAGGACCATATTCGGCAACAACCTGGCCGATGACCGCGGCTTCAACACTATAAATGATATAGTTGCTTGCCCGGGACACAAGATGACCGTTGCGGAGAATTTGTATATTAGGCTACACACACGATCTCAGCACTGGTTCCCAGCGGAGATCAGAGAGGACACAATGGCATACATGATGGGCAAACTCCTTAACCAGGTCCTCGTACTTTTCCTCTCTGTCGCAGGCCAGGATCCTAGACCGCGCAAACAGAATCAGCACCTACGGTTGTGTGTGGCGCAAAGATTCATTGACGTATCTGCGCTAAAGTCAGCGGCATGTTCCAAATACTAAAACAGTCTTGGTCTAAGGGATGTTGTGATCGTGTCTTCAGACAAAGGAAAGTAAGGTAGCTGAGGTTTTTCATCATGGAAAGCCCACAGCAGCGACCGGGGCCAGAATGGCTGTCCGGCCGTGCTGCAAACGATACTCTAGCCAAATGCGCTCAAGTCATCATTCGACAAAGGGGTGAGCTGTACAAGAACTGAAATGATGTGCAACTTACCACATGCAAAGTCTCTGGAAGACTTGTTGGGTCAGCAACGGCAGTCGCTCATCAGGCACCACGTGTGCATGACTGAGGAGTCGACGTCCGGCAGCATATCAGAGGAAACTGGTATTGACTAATTACCTCCACCCGGCACTGCTCAATCGACGGGCATACATTTTGCCCATGTCGCCCATGCCGATGATGCCAATCACAAAGTTTTCGGCGCCTGGAAACGGCGCGGAGCTAATCGTCGACGCCATTTCGTCGCAGTCAAAGAGAGTTTATAAGGGCAATTGAGTCGTAATTGAGATCACATCGTCACACAAACATTGGCGATCCCCCTCTCAACTGGCAGGCAGAGGGGCGCAATGGTGTGTGTTGTGCTGAGCTGAGGTTGAGTGGAAGCGGGCAGAAATTTTTCGGATGGGGTTTTAAGGGCTCTGCGGGAAAGTGGGGTCTAACTGGATGCCCCACTCAGGTCCTTCGGCCTTACAGTATACTTTACAGTGTGATGCACATATGGTTTTCCTCAAGTCTATACCACACAGCACACGGCCAACCAAAGAATCAAGATGTTTGCGCAGCAGGGCAACTTCATGCCTTTCCGCAGAGTCGTCTTACACGCTGACCTTTACAACGACTTCAGCCCATAACCGAGTCCCTGCATACAAGTAATAGATATCAACAGGCGCAAGCATCGGCAATGTTCCTGCTTCAATCTTTTGGTTCTAATGGCTCAGGCCAACTCGGTATCGGTCACAAAAACGACGTAAGCACCCCGCAGCCTGTCATTCTTCCGTCCTCCATCAGTGGTAGTACAAATCCCCTCCACAGACCCAAACGGATCGTTGCAGGGGGCAACCATACGCTCCTTCTCCTCTCATCTGGTGAACTCTTGTGGACCGGAGACGCCACAACTGGCGCGTGTGGGAGGATCAACCAAGATGTAAACGACGATCTGAGACCGGAGTTCCGCCCTGTTGACCTGAGCCCCTTGCCCAAACGCACAAAGGTGAACCATGTTGCTGCTACCTGGGCAGCAAGTGTGGTGGTCGTTTCGGCAGAGGAGGGCGAATCCATACGGGCAGCTCGCGGCAGTACTCAAGTCTACTCCTTTGGGTCTGGCGATAAAGGCGAACTGGGATTGGGGCCAGGTTTAACGCAAACGATAGAACCAACTCTGATCCCCAATTTTCCCCCACCCGGTACACAAATCGTGGACCTAGCGGCATGCATGGGGCATGTCGTTGCTGTACTGAGCACTGGTGAGGTCTGGGGTTGGGGGCAAGGGCGAAAAGGGCAACTCGGAAATCCAGTTGTTGCCGCAGTGCAGTCTCCACGGCGCATTGATGGGGTAAACTTCAAAGTAGTCAAGGCCGTCTGCGGTCGCGAGTTCACGTGCCTTTTTGGTTCATCGGAAACCGGGGAGTTGATGATCCTCGGCGCAGATAAGTGGGGGATTCGCACTCAAGCTCCTCTGAATGTGAAGGGCTGGAAGGAAGTTGGCGCTGGTTGGGGCTCAGTGTTTGTGCTAAAGGACGATGGAACGTTGCTGAGCTGGGGAAGAGACGATCATGGACAGCTTTCGCGAAGTGGCCTTGGCCGTGTGGAACACATTGCTGTGGGTAGTGAGCACACAATGGCACTGACAGATGACGGCGATCTGTTGGCCTGGGGTTGGGGTGAACATGGAAACTGTGGGCCAATAAGGCAAAATACTTCAGGAGAGAAGGGGCAGCGGAACCTGATCGCCTCGAACAAGGCGCTCCACTGCGAACAGGGCATGGAGATTGGTATGATCAGTGCCGGTTGTGCAACAAGCTGGGTCTCTCTCGAAAAGAAAGCCTGAATAATGTTATAGCAATCCGAAGCCAGAAGTCGCCATTCGTGCAAGATTGACAGTCGTGCCATTGTGGGGCAAGATTAAGGCGAAAATAAACCAAACCTCCGGACCTTATTCTGTCAGACAGCGGAGTTTTCAATTTTGATGGATTTGGATATGACATACCTGAGAAAGCCGCTGCGTCGGCTCGAGCCCAGGTTCAAGAATATCGGAGGCCATTTCTTGAGGATCTGCTGACCTGCTCAAGTAACTGCCAATACGCAGAGATGAAGGATTCTGGAAACACGTTATTAGCATCTTCTGTTTAGACCAGGAGGGGCCATAGATGGGCAGTACCGGGTCGTTAGTGGCATTCCATTCAAGCCTTGCGTTCTCTTCATCTTCCCCCTCGGGATTGACAGGCTCCCACTGCTCATCCTCGTCGCCTTGGGAGACAAATAGTGACTCAGACTGGGCTGTAGCAGCAGAGTGTGGGGGAATCGGCTGAGGCCGGATTTCGAAAGCTGAGTTTCGGGGCCTAGCTGATGTCCTCAGTTGAGGGGGTGCTGGCATAGAGGTTGGGGTAGCTACCGGCGCCGATGCGACCTCATGGGAATTCTGATGGCTACTGTTGGCAACAGAACTGGCACGATGGGATGACGCGTCGAGCTCTGGTCGAGGAATCTTAGATGCCGTGTTCGCTCGCAGATTCTTATGTTTCTGACTGAGAGCGTCCTTTTCTCCGACAGTCATCAAGATGAATTCGCATACAATGCCATCAGCGCTGTAGGAAAGCTTCATGGGACGTCCCGGATTGGAGTAACATGTTGTCAGCTCCCCGCTGATCAGCTGGGCGTGCTGCAAAATTGCACGAAAATCTTTGACGCTAATGATAATGTGAAGCTTGTCTTCAACATTGACGTGGTCAAACTCATCCATCTCGACCGCAATGTTAGTGTGGAGGGGCTTCTTGAGGACCTCTACAGCGTTTGCTCACGGTCAGCTTCGGAGGGAGTTCTGCGGAAATACAGGACGGTTTTGGGGCAATACCTTCGTTGTTGACAGCGCCACGTTTTTGTACCTTCTCGGTGAAGCATGTAAAGTTGACAACTCGAGTGTCGTTGTCCGTGTTAATGTCAAGCAACTCTATGCCCGGACCAAAATGGTCCATGAGTTGGCGTAGGGTCCGGGAGGATATCGCCCATCTATTACAGGCCTCGTCTGGATTGAATTTGGCGTGCATGGGCGGTTTGACCTCGAACGGAAGGGAGTGAGATGCGGTGATACCTAGGAATTATAAGCAGAACAGCCCACAAAGACACTAAGGTTGCCATGCGTACCATTTCTGAAAGATACTCTCGCAACGAGACGGCTTTTCCTACCAAGGCCGTCATCGATTGCCACATCACAGCTTTCAATCGCCGAGTTTTTCTCTCGAGACTGATCGCCACTATTATGGCGGGCCCGAAATATGGTAAGGAGAGACTGAAAGAGCAAGTTAGAAACAAAGTGGTGATCAAGCGTTACAAAGAGATACTGAGTTACTGACCCGAATATAGAGTTGACAAAAAAAGCGATCCTTATGCTGAGGACTGCCCTCAAAATTATACCGTGCAAAGAAACGGTTTGCAGCAAATGAGAAGCAAACATATGCCGACTTCGAGATGTTTAGAGTGGTCAATGTTAACTACAAGATTAGCGTCTGATGTTCTCATTCAAAGCAGTAGCCCAGTGGCATGCCGACACACCTTGTCTCGTCTGGCCTCCAAGCAGACGTCGTCACTGAACTTGAACAGGCAGGCGAGGGCATCATGGAGTACTGCGACCCCTTCTTCGCTCAGGGTGAAGTTCAGGATGACCATGCTGATGCGAGTTGTGGCGTCACGTAGTCTGGCTTCAATGCTACCGAGAGGCCACTAATGAAGTACCTTGTACGGATTACCGACCCAAGAGGCACCGTGTGACAGATGTCACTGTTTTCGTTGGTCCAGTTCTCAGAGAATAATTCCCGAATAGTTTTTGCTTGGCGTATGCGGTCAGAAACTAACGCCAGGTGCTCCCCGCCCCGTCGGGTTTGTTTGGTAGGAATGTGGGCTGTAGTCAGTGATTGAGATGAACTGCTTAACGAAGACACCATCCCGAGGTGAGTAATTGATGGTTGGTTTGATTCAGTAATTGTATTATGCTTTGTAACAGGCGGCTTATCCACTTACCTGTAGTTTGGCTTGAAGCGTAACATACTTGCTGTATCTAACTCCTTCAACCAATGAAACTGTTAATCTACCAACACAGCAGGTAATTTTACATAAAGATACCTAATTGGACTTACAGTCCCACATAGGTTGTTCCCACCATCTGCCCATCGAGATTCAAGTTCATTCAGCGTAATCACCCCACAAATGCATTTAAATCGGGTCTTTGCCTAGAAAACAGGACCCTAAAGCATCCGCTGCCTAGCACAGCCTCATTTACCCACCGAAAGGCATAGTCCAGATATATACACAGCACTAGAAAGTATAAATCAGCCGGGGGGAAAACACAAGATTGTGATGTTGTGTTCAGAGAGGCCCGACGTCCTCCAACGTGGGATCATTGGGACCTTGGCACCACCGTAAAATCCACGTCAGGGCACTGATCCAGCAAGTAAGTTCAGAACCCCCAACCAGTGAGTGCACACTGGTCAGTAAGGACCCGAGGCAATTAGTCCGTTCCCTCTTTGACTTGGTCTTCCAATTTCGCGACTTACAATTGTTGTTACTTGTTTAGCTCGATAAGTACCTGCTGGCTACTCTTTTCATATTGCCAACTCTATCCAAGACAAACACAGCAAAACCCGACATGATGTCAACAACCGCTAAACCAGTGTTCCCTCCGGAAATATGGTTGCTAATAGTTCAAGAGCTCACTATTCAAAAAGATTACAGTAGTCTTTTCATGCTTGGTCAAACTGAGAAGGGCATAAGCAAAATCGCCTTGCAGCTTCTGTATGGAATCGATAGCTTGGCACCATGCTTATTGCCCTCAGCGAACCCAGTTGATAGCAAGGCCATATGTTTTTGGCATACCCTTTTGTCATCCTGTCTCGGCCAGACTTTCTATCCCTACCACAGCTGGATCACAACTATCGTTCTTCAACCATTACAGCGGCTCATTATTGGTCTAACACAAGAGGATTGTGATGATGGCGATGTTATCCCTACACTCAGGGCACGCTTTTTTGGTCCTCCACTTGAGAGACTAGAAGCATCCAGACAGACTAATCTTGGCTATGAAAAAATAGTCGATGATGCCATTACTATCATTACATCCGGAATGCGTGGCAGTTCCGGTCCTGAGGGAGCGACGCCTGCTGTCTGGTATCTGTATGGATCGCATTCTGCCTCGCCGCCAGTGACTTTACCTACTTTGCTCTCCAGCCTTCCTCGTTTGACCTATGTTGGTATGGTTGGACAATGGGCCAGTGACGAGTTTGCCCATATTCTCTGCGAGTGTTGCCCGGGCCTTAAGAAATTGTACGTTCACTAATTATCCAGAGATCGAAGATCATCTATCCACCCCAGCCCTGTTTCGCCTTTGTGTCTTTCTTTGCTGTCATTTTGCGGCTAACGGCACTCTCTGTAATCTCTTAATACAGAGATATTGGTTATCACCGAGGAACTCCATGCAACGACAAGAAACTCGCTTCATTCATGAAAGCCCTCAAGCCGAATACATTAGGTATGTTGTCCTCTTTGAATGGACAACCGTGCAAAGTTGGGCTGACACGCAAATGCAGAATCCTTTCGGCTGTTCCTTGATGATGGAAACAACATTGGACGTGAAAGTTTCAAGGCTCTGGCACTACATGCACAAAGCCTCAAGGAGTTGAAGCTCTCCGATATTGAACAAACCGGACTCTTAGCATTGAATGAGCTTCGTGAATGCGTTGCCTTGGAGACGCTGTTGATTTCGGCAACTCGTAATTGTGCCCTCACGACGAGCGATTCGTGGAAAAATGACAATGAGCAGGTCTTCAATGAAGTCGTTCGTTGGCTTCAGCGATGTATCTCCTTGAAACGCTTACACCTGGAATATTTTCCTGGTAGCCCACTCTTAATCATGGAAGTTTTGTCAGGGGCAAGGTTTCGTCTAAAATCTCTCACAGTCAGCTGGAGAAAAAGCTCACAGCCGGAGCTGTACGCCTCACTGGCCCACCAGCCAGACCTTCAAGAGGTGATAATAAGATCTCATCCTCCTCTAGACAACCTTCTGGCTAATGATGCTAGCTGTGCTGCTCTCGTCGGCGCCATCAGGAAGTGGTCTAACTTGCATGAGCTGGACATCGACGAGCCTCTTACTCTTGGGACCATTGAACAAATATGCAAGACGGGCCGCGTTTTGGAACATTTTTGTTTTACAAGCCCGAAGATTGACGACTCATTCCTTCAGCCACTTGCGACTCTACCACAGCTCAAACGTCTACTAATCCGTGGCCCTTCGGTTTTGACACCTGAGGGCCTCCTACAGTTTGCCCAGAGACTGGATGAGCAACCACATGGATCGCACAAGCGACTCTTTATCACTCTTGAACAGCAGCTGCACAAATTCTCGGAACAAGCAAAGAAAGAAGTGTCGAAAGCGTTCAAGGATCGGTTCAGGGGATACTTTGAGGAATTTCAGAATGTGTTGGAAAGATGGCAATCTCTTCATAGGTAGGAATGAAGTCCCGGGTATCTCTCCTCTCTGATCAGTTCAAATTCAAACGTTATCCTTTAACAGTACTTGTTTTGGTCATCATGCTTTATAAGGTAGTGATGTAGTGTTGCTATGTAACCCGGCGCTGATTCCGATAGGCCAAAAAGAATACCTATTTCAGCTTGCCAACTGCTTTAAGGATACAGTAGACCAGTGCATGCTGCGAAGAGCCTATCTGCACGATATATTCTACAGATAAACGTGTTTCGACACCAGTGAAAATATACCACGAGGTTGCCTAGTCTACCACGCAACATCCACAATCTCTATCCTCTGATCATGATCAGCGGACAGTTTCCCAAGCCTATATCACAATTTGAACACATACCAAGCCGGTGTTTCCTCTAAAAATGTGTCGTTTGAGTGCCCAAGAGCTGGCAGCTTAAGACGACTTCATACCCCCTCATGTGCTTGTTCAAATGGCAAAGAGCATTGGAGGATTCGCTCTTCCTCTCCATAAATTCCTATATACTAGCTTGGACTGAGATAGCCCCCAAACAAGAGCCACAAAAGCAAGATAGTTCTCCTTCAGACACCTTGACGCTCGCTCAAAGTTACTTCTATCGAGCGCTCTGCCCAAGTTCTGCATCTCTCGCGATCT
>Ga0065720_1020223_pt1 | contig 15920 bp, 12 predicted proteins | sample Thericmetagenome_FD_59107 | JGI IMG/M metagenome (GOLD analysis project Ga0065720, IMG submission 59107) | Thermophilic microbial communities from the Joint Bioenergy Institute, California, USA of rice/straw/compost enrichment - eDNA_2 v2... | ecosystem: Engineered > Solid waste > Grass >... | reverse complement strand
AACACGATGGGGGAGCCCTCGTAGTGCGGCTCGAACTCGCGCAGCCGCCTGCCGAAGCCCGCCGCCACCTCGGCGAAGCGGCGCTCGAACGCAGCCCGGTCGGTCCGCGGGTCGAACGCGGCGAGGAACTCGCGGTCGTCGCGGATCCAGCCGCCGATGATGTCCTCGCCGACGTCGCGGAAGACGGGCTGCCGTTCGAGGCTGTAGGTCTCCAGCAGGCCCTCGCCGCCCCAGCCCTGCAGCACGGCGGCGAGCTTCCAGCCGAGGTTGACCGCGTCCTCCAGGCCGTTGTTCAACCCGAACCCGCCGTAGGGCGGATGGGTGTGTGCGGCGTCGCCCGCGATGAACACCCGCCCGATGCGGTAGGTGTGCGCCACCTGCACCCGCAGGTCCCAGAACCCGACGTGCTCGATCGTGCAGGCGAACGGGAACCCGGAGGCGCGGTGCAGCAGCCCGGCGAAGTCGCACCGCCCGGTGCGGGCCTCGCGCGGGACGGGGGCGTGGAAGAAGAACTGCTCGCCCACGTCGACCCGGCCGAAGAACATCCAGTAGCCGCGCAGATCCGGGTGCAGCACCCGGTAGGTGGAGCGGTCGGGGAAGCGGCCCAGCGCGCGGTGCAGCTCTGGCGAGCGGAAGACGACGAGCGCCACCAGCTCGTCCCAGTCGGTGCCGCTGCGCGGGATGTCGGCCTGCTCGCGCACGATCGAGCGCCCGCCGTCGCACCCGACGACGTACGCCGCGGTCACCGCCTCCCGCCCGGCCTCGCCCTCGGCGACCACGTGCACGCGGTCGGCGTCCTGCTCGACGGCGACCGCGCGCACACCGAGCCGCAGCTGGACGCCTGGGACCGCAGCGAGGCGGCGGCGCAGCACCTCCTCGGTGCGGTACTGGGGCAGCCGCTCGTTGGCCTGGAAGTAGTAGGGCGCGACCACCTCGCGCGTCGGCGGCGCTGCCCAGAACTCGCCCATCAGGCTCTCGTAGGCGGTGACCTGCCCGATCGCGTACCCCGGCGGCATCGTGCGGGCGGCCCGGATCTCGTCGGCGACGCCCCAGCGCCACATGTGCTCCATGGTCCGCTGCGAGAGTCCCTGCCCCTTCGGGATCATCGACAGCTCGGTGCGCTGCTCCAGGACGACGCAGCGGATCCCGCGCAGCCCGAGCTCCAGGGCGAGCCCGACCCCGACGGGGCCGCCGCCCACGATCACCACCTCGGTGTCGGTCTCGATCTCGGCGGTCATGCCTGCTTCTCCTCCGCGGTGATGCCCCGGTAGTCGCGCACCACGTTCGGCCGGGTGAACAGGGCGAGCGCGGCCAGCACAGGCAGCGCTGCCCCGGCGGTCAGCGCGGTGACCGGACCGAGGACACCCGCCGCCGCGCCGATCACCACGTCGCCGAGCGCGGGACCGCCCCGCGAGGTGATCTGGTAGAGCGACTGCACCCGGCCGCGCAGCTCGTCGGGAGTCTCCAGCTGCACCGCGGCGTGCCGGATCGTGGTCGCGGTGGCGTCGAAGACGCCCAGCAGCAGCGCGCACACCAGGACCGCGGCGAGCACCGGGACCTGCGCGAACGCGATCGCTACCAGGCCGTAGCCGATGGTGGACACCAGCAGCGCCCGGCCGAGCCGGTGTGACCGGGAGACCAGCCGCACGATCCCGTACGTGGCGAGCAGCGCGCCCAGCGACGGCGCCGCGGACAGCAGCCCGTACCCGGCGGGCCCGATGCCGAGCCGGTCGGCGAACGCGGGCAGCAGCACCCGGTAGGCCCCGAAGACGGTCAGCACCAGGTCCAGCCCGCACAACGACCAGATGATCGGCCGGCGCACCACGTACCCGACGCCGTCGGCCATCTCCGCGCGCACCGAGCGCGGCGGCTCGGTCCGCATCAGCGGCGGGACCCGCACCGCGGCCAGCACCCCGACGAGGACCGCGTACGAGATCCCGTCGAGCAGGTAGACCAGGCCGGGTCCGTCTGCGGCGATGAGCAGGCCGCCGATCGCCGGACCGACCAGCACCGCGACTTCCCGGGAAGGGTTGAGCAACGCGATCGCGGCGGGCAGCACGTCGCGCGGGACCAATGCGGGCACCAGGGCCTGCCGGCAGGGCTGGTCGAACGTCGCCGCAGCCGTGGTGACGAGCACACCGGCGATCACGTGCCAGGCCTGGACCACCCCGGTGAGCGAGACGGCCGCCATCGCTAGCGCCACGAGCATGGCGACCGCCTGGCTCGCCTGCAGCAGCCGGCGACGGTCCCAGCGGTCGGCCAGCACCCCGCCGAGCGGGCTGAGCACCACCAGCGCCACCGCCTGGGCGCCGCCGACGAGGCCGGTCATGGCGATGGAGCCGGTGAGGTCGTAGACCTGCCACAGGCTCGCCGCCACCGTGGCCCGCGTGCCGATCTGGGACAGCACCACCCCGGACCAGAAGAGCAGGAAGTCCCGGTTGCGCAGCAGCCGTGCCCAGTCCATCACCCCACCGGCACGAGCGTGACCTTGCTCGGCTCGGTCGCCACGAACACGTCCGTGCCCGGCTTGATCGACACCGAGGGGTTGCACCGCACGCGCAGGCTGGTCTGGCCCACCCGCACGATGTGGTCGACCGCCTCGCCGAGGAACGCCCGGTTGGTCACGGTGCCCGGCCATTCGTTGGGGCGGTTGCCCCAGCCGGTGGTGCTGAGCTCCAGGCTCTCCGGACGGACCGCGGCGAGCACCTCCTCACCGGCCGGGACCTGCGCCGACGACACCAGCTGGACGCGGCCCGCGTCCGTGTCGATCTCGACGCAGTCCCCGACCCGGGAGACGACCTTGCCGCGCAGGAAGTTCGACGTGCCGATGAACTCGGCGACGAACTTGCAGTTCGGCGACTCGTAGACCTCGCGCGGCCGGCCGGTCTGCAGGACGTGGCCGTCCTTCATCACCGCGATCGTGGTGGACAGCGCGAGGGCCTCGATCTGGTCGTGGGTGACGTAGATCGAGGTGATGCCCAGCTCCCGCTGCAGCCGCTTGAGCTCGTAGCGCAGGTTCTCCCGCAGTTTCGCGTCCAGGTTGGACAGCGGCTCGTCGAGCAGCATCAGCGGGGGCTCGATGACGATGGCGCGGGCCAGCGCGAGGCGCTGCTGCTGGCCGCCCGACAGCTTGGTCGCCTGCCGGTCGGCGAGGTGGTCCAGCTCCATCGTCTCCAGCACCTTGCCCACCCGCTCGCGGATCTCCCGCTTGCTCGGTCGCTGCGAGCGCTTGCGCACCTGCAGGGGGAAGGCCACGTTGTCGAAGACGGTCATGTGCGGCCAGATCGCGTAGGACTGGAAGACCATGCCGAGGCCGCGCTGGTTGGCCGGGACGTTGATGCCCCGGCCGAACAGGACGCGGTCCCCGACGACGATCCGGCCGGAGTCGGGCCGCTCCAGTCCCGCCACCGAGCGGAGCGTGGTGGTCTTGCCGCAGCCGGAGGGGCCGAGCAGGGTGAACATCTCGCCCTCGCCGACCTCGAGGCTCACGTCGTCGACCGCGAGCACACGCCCACCGCCCGACCGGCTCTCGCCGCCGAAGCTCTTCACCAGGTTGCTGATCGTGAGCACGTCGAGCCTCCCGTTCAGTCCTTCAGGCCGATGCGCGCGCCGACCTTGTACGCGATCGCGACGAGGACGACGAGGACGAGGACCATGAGCACGCCCAGCGCGGCCAGCTCCCCGAAGCGGGCGTTGGCGTACAGCTCCCAGATCGAGATCGACAGCACCTCGTTGCCCGGCGTGTAGAGCAGGATCGACGAGGACAGCTCGCGGAAGCTCACCACGAAGATGTAGACCCAGCCAGCGAGGAGGGCGGGCGCCACCAGCGGTAGCAGCACGCGGCGGAACGTCGGCCACCACCCGGCACCGCTGACGTGCGCAGACTCCTCCAGCTCCGTCGAGATCGTCTGCATGCCGCTGACCGCGTACCGCATGCCGTAGGGCAGGTAGCGGGTGCAGTAGGCGATCAGCAGGATCAGCAGCGTCCCGTAGATCGGCAGGGGGCTGCGCAGGTAGACGAACGCGATGCCGACGCCGAGCACCAGCCCGGGGATGACCAGCGGCGAGAACGCGATGTGGTCGAGGATCTGGCGGCCGGGGATGTCGGAGCGCACCACCACCCATGCGGCCACCGCCATCAGCGCCATGACGATCGTCGCCGAACCCGCGCCCAGGACCAGCGAGTTCTTCAGCGCGGTCGGCACCGACGGCAGGTTGAACACCTTGATGAAGTTGTCGAGCGTCATCGACGCGAACGCTTCCGCGGACGGCGGCCGGTAGTAGGGCAGCAGCGCCGTGTAGAGCAGCACCATGAGCGGGGCGAGCACCGTGACGAAGAAGTAGGCGAGGATCCCGACACCGACGACCGGCTTCCAGCGGCCGAGATCGATCGGGCGCGGGCGGAAGCCCTTGCCGGTGATCGTGGCGCTGCCGCCGCCCGCCCGGTTCGACAGCCAGACGCCGAGTGCAGCGAGCGCGAGCAGGCCGACGGCGAGCGCGCCCGCGCCGGCGAAGTCCACGGGGTAGCCGCGCAGCACCTGGTAGATGCGGCTGGTGAAGACGTAGATGCCGTTCTGCAGGCCCAGCAGCGCCGGGACCTCGAAGCTCTCCAGGCTGCGCACCAGCATGATCAGCGCCGCCGACAGCAGTGCCGGACGGACCAGCGGGAGGGTGACGCGCCGGAACGTCTGCACCCGGCTGGCACCGCTCATCAGCGCCGACTCCTCCAGCGAGGGATCGGTCGAGCGGAACGCCGCGACCATGAACAGGAACGCGATGGGCGACAGGTGCAGCCCCTCGACCCAGATCATCCCCCAGATCGTGAAGACGTTGAACGTGCCCGGGCCGAAGATCGGTTCGAGGAGGCTGTTGAGCAGGCCGATCGTCGGGCTGGCCAGGAAGATCCAGGAGATGGTGTAGAGGATCCCCGGGATCACCAGCGGGATGATCGACGCCGCGAAGAACAGCGCCTTGAACGGCACGTCGGTGCGGACGTTGAAGTAGGCCAGCCCCGTGCCGACGACGAGCGAGACCAACGCCGAACCCGCGGCGAACCACAGCGAGTTGCCGATCAGCTGCCCGATGCGGGGGTCACCGTAGGCGCGGGCGAACCCGTCGAGGCTGAACGCGCCGGTCGCGTCGGTGAACGTGGTCAGGAGTAGGTAGACCAGCGGGATGAGGGCGAGGTAGCCGATGACGAGGGTGGCGCCGATCGCGACGAGCGTGCGCGGGCGCACCAGGGCCTCGCGGGTGCGCGCGAGGACGCCTGGTGCGCCCGGGGCGAGTGTCGCCATCACCGCTCCGGCAGCTGCTCGCCGCCGCGGATGACCTCGTCGTACCGGGCGGACCACTGGCTGCCTTCGTCGATGAGCTGCTGCACGTCCACCGGAAGGACCTTCAGGTCGCCCAGCGGGTCGCTGCCGTCCGGCATGACCGACGGGGTGAGCCCGTTCTCGAGGATGATCTTCTGGCCGTCGGAGAGCATCCAGTCGAGGAACAGCATCGCCGCGGCCGGGTGCTGGCTGCTGCGTAGCAGCCCGGCGCCGTTCGCCCGGGCAACCACCGGTTCGACGAGCGGCTTGTCGTCGACCGGGGCGCCCGACGAGCGGGCCTTCTCGGTGAGGTAGGTGTACGACGCAGCGATCACCCCGAACTCGCCGGCCGAGAGCAGCTCGACCTGGCCGGAGTGGCCCTTGGCCACCTTGGCGCCCTTCACGATGTCCGCGAACAGCTGGTCGATCTCGGCGTCGGACATCCCTTCCTGGCGGAAGTGGGTGTAGAGCGTCATGTACCAGTCGTAGTCGCTGACCTCGAGGGAGAGGATGCCGTCGTACTCCGGGTCGGCGAGGTCCTTCCAGGAGTGCGGGACGAGGTTCGGCCCGACGAGGTTGGTGTTCCAGGCGGGCGCGAAGATGTTGAAGCGGGTCGGCGTCCACGCGTCGTAGTGGAACTGCTCGTTGACCTTGTCCCGGTACTCGCTGCGGTAGGTGCCGAAGAGCCCTTCCTCGGCGATGATCGCCATCTGGGTGGCGTTGGTCTCTACGACGTCCGCGCCCGCGAAACCTGCGGACGCCTCCTGGAGGGTGCGCTGCAGCACGGTCTCGGAGTCGGCGCGGTAGAGGTCCACGTCGATGCCGGTCGCCTGTTCGAACTGCGGCACCACGATGTCGGCGATGTCGGCGTTGAGCGAGGTGTAGATGGAGAGCTTCTTGCCCTCCTCGGCGGCGAGCTGCATGAGGCGGTCGCGCCGTTCCGCTCCGTTGAGCGCGCCGATCTCGGCGTACACGGCTTCGGCGGCGGTCGGTTGGTCGGAGCCGGGGGCTGGGCCGGCCGTCGGGACGCCGCCGCAGCCGGACAGCAGCAGCAGACCCGCGGCGCCGAGGGCAGCTAGCGCCGATCGGTGTGACATGTGGACTCCAGGAGGTGCGGCGGTGCAACTCGGGAGGGCCAGACCGCCGTCCGAGGACAGAGGACTAACGGACTGACCATTTGTACGCAGGAAGGTAACGTGCCTCACACTTCCGTGTAAAGCCCCGGCTCCTCGCCGGCCAGCAGGCGCAGCGCGGCGTCGATGTCGAAGCGCCGCATGAACGCCAGTGCGGTGTGTGCCATCGACAGGTCGGCACCGGTGCCGTCGGCCATCAGGTCGGCGTTGGCGATGTCCTTCTCGAACCAGGTGAACCGCATCAGGTGCATCTCGCGCAGCGTGCGGCTGTCGGTCGGGCTGTCCTGCAGTGCTGCCCGCAGCTTCGGCACGTCGCCGCCGAGGCGTCTGCCCAGCTCCAGCGCCTGGGCGATCGCGGCGATCTGGGCCCAGTGCACCAGGTTGTTCACGGTCTTGCCCACCTGGCCCGCGCCGACGTCGCCCAGGTGGTGCACTGCGGCCGTCCACGGCGGCAGGAGTGGGCGGACGGCGTCGAGGGCGGCCGCATCGCCGCCGACCAGCAGTGTCAGCCGGCCCGCCTCGGCGTTGCGCACCCCGCCGGTCATCGCCGCGTCCAGCACGTCGACGCCGTCGGGGGCGGCCGCCGCGAGTTCTCGGCAGGTGGTGGGCAGGGCCGAGCTCGACAGCAGCACCACCGTGCCCGGCCGGGCGCCGGCGAACACGCCCTTCTCGCTGGACAGGGCGTCGCGCAGCTGGTCGTCGGTGGCTACGACGACGATCACGAGCCCGGCCGCGGCGGCCACGCCGGCCGGGTCGGCCGCTGCCACGGCCCCGTGCGCGGTGGCGGCCGTGACCGCGGTCGGGTCGACGTCGCAGACGGTGGTGGGGATCCCGGTGCCGGCGAGGTGGCGCGCGATGGGGCCCCCCATCGCGCCGAGGCCGATCACTCCCGCGCCGGGCGGGAGGGGTGGACGAGTGGAAGGTGTGGCGGAGGTCATCGGCCTATGGTGCCAAATGGTCTACTGTCATACCTATGGGCGAGGAGGTGGCGGCCGGGTTCCTCGCCCGCACCGTTCGCTCTCTCCGCTACCCCAACTACCGCAAGTACCTGAGCGGACACGCGCTGAGCGTCATCGGCACCTGGATGCAGCGGGTCGCCCAGGACTGGCTCGTGCTCGAACTGACCGGCGACCCGGTCGCGGTCGGCACCGCCCTGGCCCTGCAGTTCCTGCCGACTCTGCTGTTCGGGGTCTGGGGCGGGGTGCTGGTGGACCGGCTCGACCGCTGGCGCCTCCTGGTCGCCACGCAGACGGCGAGCGCCGTGCTCGCCGCGGTCCTCGCCGTCACGACGGTGCTCGGCGCCACCACGCTCGGCCTGGTCTACGCGATGGCGGCGCTGCTCGGGTTCGTCACCGTGGTCGACTCGCCGGCCCGCCACACGTTCGTCACCGAACTCGTGCCGCCCAGCGACTACGTCAACGCGCAGGCGCTGAACTCCACGATCCACAACACCGGCCGGCTGGTCGGCCCCGCCGTGGCGGGCCTGCTCATCGCGGCGATCGGCACCGGACCGGCGTTCGCGATCAACGCGGTGTCGTTCGCCGCGGTGCTGGTCGCTCTCGGCCGCATGGACCGCTCCGCCCTGCGCCCGGTCACGAAGGCCGCGCCCGGCAAAGGCCTGGCGCTCGCCGGGCTGCGCTACGCCTGGGGGCACCCGCAGCTTCGCTCCTGCCTGCTGCTCGTGGCAGCGGTGAGCCTGTTCAGCCAGAACTTCCGCGTCGTGCTCCCGGTGACCGCCTCCGAGGTGCTCGGCGGCGACGCCGCGACCTATGGTTGGCTCACCTCGGCGCTCGGGCTCGGCGCAGTCCTCGGCGCGGTCGGCGCCGCATCGAGCTTGACCGTGAGCGGCTGCAAGGTGCTCGTCTGCGCCCTCGCCCTCGGCGCGACCAACCTCGTGATGGCCCTCGCCGGCCGCCTCGATCTCGCCCTCGCCTGCCTGGTCGTGGTGGGCATGGCGAACATCGCGTTCAACACGATGGCCCGCAGCTTGCTGCAGCTGCGCAGCGCCCCGGACATGCAGGGCCGCGTCATGGCCCTGCACGGGCTGCTCAACCTGGGCATGACCCCGCTCGGCGGTCCGCTGCTGGGCTGGGTGTGCGCGGCGGCGGGGGCGGCGTGGGGATTCGTGGTCGGCGGTGCCGCCGCCGTCCTCGCGGCTGGGGTGGTGGCGCGGTGGCTGGTGGTGGAGGAGACCGGCTAGGCCGCCCCACCCAGCCGCACGCGCGGATCGAGCCGCGCGATGACCAGGTCGGCGATGAGGTTCACCGCGACGAACACCACCGCCATGGCGATGACTCCCGCCTGGATGACCGGGAAGTCTCGCTGGGTCACCGCCTCGACCACCGCGTAGGCCACGCCGGGCCAGCTGAACACCGACTCGACGAGCACCGAGCCGACGACGAGGTAGCCGAGGTTGATCGCGACCGTCGTGACGAACGGGAGCAGGACGTTGGGCAGTGTCTCGCGCACGACGACGTGGCGGTGGGAGGCGCCCTTCGCGAGGGCGGTGCGGACGTAGTCCTGGCCTTCCTCAGCGCCGAACGAGCTGCGCAGGATCCGCAGGTAGAGCGCGAGCGTCAGCGAGCTGAGGGTGGCGACCGGCAGGATGTAGCTCGCTGGGCCCTCCCGGCCGATGAACGGCAGCGACCGCAGCTGGACGCCGAAGATCAGCACGAGCAGCAGCCCGAACACGAACACCGGGATCGCCTCGCGCAGCAGCGCCAGGCCGAGGATCGCGCTGCGCAGCCGCTCCGAGCTGGTCAGCTCGACGACCAGGCCGAGCCCCAGCGCCAGCACGAGCGAGACGAGCAGCGAGATGCCGGCGAGTGACAGCGTGGCGGGCATCCGCTCGAGGATGACGTCGACGGCCGGGCCGCCGCTGCGCAGCGAGTTGCCGAAGTCCAGCCGGGCCAGATCGGCCAGGTAGCCGGCGAACTGCACGGCGACCGGCTGGTCCAGGCCGAGCGCTCGGCGGAACTCGGCCGCGTCCTGCTCGGTGGCGGTGGCGGGCAGCAGGAGCGCGCTGGGGTCGCCCGCGATGCGGGCGAGCACGAAGGTGAGGGCGACGACGAGGAAGATCGTCAGCAGGGCCTGGGCCGAGCGGCCTGCCAGGTACCGGACCACGAAGACCTCCAGGACGGGAGGGCCGGGCCCGGCCGGGTGGGTGCCGGGCCCGGCCGGAGCTACTTCCAGGCCACGAGAATCGGGTTGAACGGGTTGGCGTTCAGCGGGATCCCGTCGGTGACCCCGTACACCGCGTTGGGCACCAGAAGCGGTGCGTAGTAGCGGTTTTTGTCGAGGACCAGTTGCTCCAGCTCGGCGAGCGCGGCGAGCCGTTCCTCACCGGTTGCCTCCCGGGTCCGGTCGACCGTCGCGAAGACCTCGGGGTCGTCGAACAGCACGCGGGTGCCGCGGGCGTAGAGGCTGGTGATGATCGTGTCCGCGTCGGTGCCGTTCTTGTACTGCATCATGTACATCCCGGTGATCTGCTTGGCCGCCCACTGCTGCAGGAAGGTCGAGTAGTCGATCGGGATCGGCTGCACCGCGATGCCGACCGCCGAGAGGTAGTTCGCCACGGCCTTGGCCATCTCGTCGGCGTTGACCAGCACGGAGGTCGGGTAGGTGAACGGGATCGGCGAGCCGTCGTAGCTCGAGCGAGCCAGCAGCTGCTTGGCGCGCTCGGGGTCGTACGGCGTGGGCCTGCGGGTGGGGTCGTGGCCGACGACCGGTGGCGTGATGAGCGACGCGGCGGGCTGCGCGTGGCCCTGCATGACGGTCTTGACCAGGGCGTCCTTGTCGATCGCCAGGTTCACCGCCTCGCGGAAGTCCCGGTCCTGGCCGGGCCCGCTGCGCACGTCGAAGGCGATGAAGCTGACCGGCGCCCCGCCGGTCTCGACGACCTCGATGCCGTCCATCGCGGCCAGCCGGTCGGCCTGCGAGGTGGGCAGGTCCGGGACGATGTTCAGCTCGCCGGTCTGCAGGCCGGCGACCTGCGCCTGGGACGAGGTGACGGGCTTGAACCGGATGCCGGCCAGCGGCTGCTCCGGGCCGTGCCATGCGTCCACGCGGGCCAGCTCGACCCCGCCGCCGTCGATCGCCTTGACGAACTTGAACGGGCCGGAGCCGATCGGCGCGGCGGAGAAGCCAGCGGGACCGACCCTCTCGTAGTAGTCCTTGGGCAGGATGTACTTCGCGCCGATGATCGCGACGAGGGCCGAGTTCGGCTTGGTCAGGTGCAGCACGACGGTGTGCGGATCGACGGCCTCCGCGCGGTCCAGGATGCCCAGGGTGCCGGCGTGCGGGTTGGCTGGCTCCTTCTCCTGGGTCAGCGTGAACACGACGTCGTCCGCGGTGACCGGGGTGCCGTCGTGGAACTTCGCGTCGGGATCGAGGTGGAAGGTCCAGGTCATCCCGTCCGGGGCGGTCTCCCACGACTCGGCGAGGGCGGGCACCGGGCCTGCGGGGTCCTGGTTGAACACCATCGACTGGAACATCGAGGAGTAAACGGCGCCGCCCGCGGCGGTGTCCATGATCGGGTTGATGACTGCCAGCGGCGCGGCGAGCGGCACGGTGACGACCGGGTCGGTTCCCGGAGCGGCGCCACCGCCGCTCTGTCCACAGCCCGCCAGCGCGATGCCGATCGCGGCGGCCAGGGCGGCCCACCGCGCCCGGCGAAGGCGGGGACGGGGGATCTGCAGGGTCATCGAAGGTCCTCTGTGGATCGGAGGGGGTTGGGGGTGGGCCTAGGACACGTCCGGTTCGTGACAGGTGGGGACCGGTCCGGTGAACCGGAGGTTGCGCCTGTCAGCGCGCGAGCCCGCGCAGCTCGGCCAGGGGGCGCGGCAGCGGGAACGCGCACGCCTCGCGGTGGTCGGCCGGCCCGAGCAGCATCGGCCGGGCGTGCGCGCACTCATCCGCCACCCGGTAACAGCGGGTCCGGTAGACGCAGCCGGAGGGCGGGTGCATCGGGTCGGCGGGTTCGCCGATGGCCAGCCGGCCGGGCCCACGCCCGCGCGCGGCCGGATGATCGACCGGCACCGCCGCGAGCAGTCCGTGGGTGTACGGATGGCGCGGCGCGCCGAACACCGCCTCGGCGAGGCCCTCCTCGACGACCTGGCCGAGGTACATCACGAGCACCCGGTCCGCCAGGTGCCGGACGACGGCGAGATCGTGCGAGATGAACAGGTAGGCGATGCCGAGATCGCGCTGCAGGTCCTGGAAGAGCGTGACGATCTGCGCCTGGATCGAGGCGTCCAGTGCGGAGACCGGCTCGTCGAGGATGAGTAGCCGCGGCTGGAGCGCCAGTGCCCGGGCGATCGAGAGACGCTGCCGCTGACCGCCGGAGAGCGTGGCCGGCTTGCGGTCGCCGTAACGGCCGTCTAGACCCACGCGCGCCAACAGCTCGTCGACCCGGTCGCGCTGCGCGCGCCCGTAGCGACGCTGCACCCGCAGTGGCTCGGCGACGATGTCGCGGCAGGTCATCCGCGGGTCCAGCGCGCTCCAGCTGTCCTGGAAGACCATCTGCACCATCGGCCGCAGCGGCCGCATCCGGTGCGTGGACCAGCGGGTTACGTCCACGCCGTCGTAGACGATCCGGCCGGATGTGGGCCGCAGGAGCCGGGCCACCAGCCGCGCGGTGGTGGACTTGCCGCAGCCGGACTCGCCCACCAGCGCGACGGTCTCGCCTGGCCTGATGCCGAAGGAGACCCCGCGCACCGCCCGGGTGATCGGGCCCCGGCCGCGGCGGAAGTCCTTGGTCAGGTCCTGGACCTCGACGATCTCCCGGTCAGCCACGGAGGATCTCCACCCGGTGACAGGCCGACCGGTGGTCCGCGCCGGCGGCGATCAGCTCCGGCCGCTCGGTCCCGCAGATTTCGCCGGCGATCGGGCAGCGCGGGTGGAAGGCGCATCCGCCGGGCCGGTCGACGAGCAGCGGTGGCGCGCCGCCGATCGGGGTGAGGCGCTCGATCCGCTGCTCGAGCCGGGGCAGGGACGCCCGCAGGCCCGCGGTGTAGGGGTGCCCGGTCCGGTCGATCACCCCGGTGACCGGCCCCATCTCGACGATCCGCCCCGCGTACATGACGGCGACCCGGTCGGCGACCTCGGCGAGCACGCCGAGGTCGTGGGTGACCACGACGATGCTCGTGCCGCGGTCGCGGGCGGCGAGCAGCAGGTCGAGCACCTGCGCCTGCACGGTCACGTCGAGCGCGGTGGTGGGCTCGTCCGCGATGACCAGGCGTGGATCGTTGATCAGCGCCATCGCGATCGCGACGCGCTGCTGGAGGCCGCCGGACAGCTCGTGGGCGTACTGGCCGAGCCGCATCTCGGGGGCCGGCACGCCGACCTCGGCGAGCGCGGCGACGGAGCGTTCGCGGAGCTCGGTCTTGGAGACGCGGCGGTCGTGCAGCCGGATCGCGTCGGCGAGCTGCGCGCCGACGGAGCGGACCGGGTTGAGCGCGGTCATCGGGTTCTGGAAGACCATGCCGACGTCCTTGCCGCGCACACCGCGCAGCACGGATTCGCCGGCACTGATCAGATCCACCCCGTCGAGCACAGCAGACCCGCTGATGGCGGCGGTGTCCGCCCTGGTCAGGCCCATGATGCTGGCGAGCGTGACGCTCTTGCCGGAACCGGACTCCCCGACGAGGCCGAGGACCTCGCCGTGCCGGACGTCGAAGGAGACCTGGTCGACGGCGGCGCGGGGCCCGACGGGGGTGTCGAACAGAACGGTGAGATCGCGGACGGTGAGCAGCGCGTCGGCGGTGGGACCGTCGGTGGGGGTAGCGAGCTGTGCTGGGCTGGTGGTCGCTGCGGTCGTCGTCATCGGTCAGGCTCCGAGCGCGATGGGGACCGGGCCGCGACGGCGGCGGGTCGGGCGGAGCTCGGCGGTGAACGGGCGGGTGCCGAGGTTGATCGCGAGGACGAGCGTCACGAGCGCGATGCTCGGCACGAGCAGCAGCCGGGGATCGGTGACGATGTACTCCTGCGCTTGCTCGATCATCAGCCCCCAGCTGGTGTCCGGCGGCTGCACACCGAGCCCGAGGTAGCTCAGCCCGGCCTCCATCACGATCACAGCGCCCAGATCGAGGCTGGCCAGCACCAGGATCGTGCCGTGCAGGTTCGGCAGGATGTGCCGGACCATCACGGCGAGATGGCCGCTGCCCATCATCACGGCGGCGTCGACGTAGTCCCGTCGGCGCAGGGTCAGCACCTGGGCGCGGACGACCCGGGCGAAGACGACCCAGCCGGTCACGCCGATGAGCAGGATCAGCAGCCAGAGGCTGGAGCCGAGCACCGCGACCACCGGGATCATGAACAGCACCCGGGGCACGGCGAGCGAGACGTCGATGAGCACGACGACGATCCGGTCGACGATCCCGCCGAGGTAGCCGGCCGCGACGCCGAGCGCGACCCCCAGCACGGTGCTGACCAGCACCGATCCTATGGCGATGGTCAGCGACAGCCGGGCGCCGAGCAACAGCTGGCTGAGCGTGTCCACCCCTAGGGTGTCGGTGCCGAGCAGGTGCAGGGTGCCGGCCTCGTCCCGTCCCATGATCGACAGGTAGGCGGAGGAGAGGTTCTGGGTGTAGGGGTCGTAGAAGGGCAGTGCCGGCGCGGCGATCGCCGCCAGGACGATCAGTGCCAGCACCGCCCACGGGATCACCGTGATCGCTCCGTAGCGGTGGAACAGGTCCTGGACGGACCTCAGCGGCGCCGCGCGTCGAGGGATCGCCGGCGCGAGTGATGAAGCCATTCCATCCTCCCGCGATGCGGCTCGGGCCGGAGTGGGCAGCAGAGGGACCCGAGCGGATGCGGCCCCAGATCACCACCACGGTGTTACCCCGGGTCGCCCGTCGTGTGGCGTCCCTGTTGCGCCCTTCGGTACTGCGCCGGCGTCCGGATCATCCCGGCACGGGTTGCCCGCTCGTGAACGGCCGGTCGCGGGTCAGCAGCACACAGCCCATCAGCAGCGCCGCGAGGGGGAGGTGCGCCGTGAGGAGCACCCCGAACGACTCGGCGTAGGCGGTCGTGACCGCGCCAGCCACGGCCGGGGGGAGCGCCGCGACGTCGGGGAGGTGATCGGGATCGAAGTCGGTGGCGCCGGGCAGGGTGCTGACCGCGGCCAGGCGGGGTTGCAGGGCGGCCGTCATCGCGATCGCCATGAGCGGGCTCGCCACCGCGCCACCGGTCGTCCGCAGGAAGGTGGCCGTCGAGGTGGCGGCGACGAGGTCCTCCGGCGGGGCGCTGTTCTGCGCCGCGACCACGAGGTTCTGCTGCAGGCAGCCGAAGCCGAACCCGAGCAGGGCGATCAGCACGGCGACGGCCGGGAGCGGCCCGTGGGGCACGACCAGGGCCAGCGCCGCCGTGCCGAGGGCGAACGCCGCCGCGCCCGCGATGAGCCATCGCCGGTAGCGCCGGGTCCGGCTGATCCGCCTGCCCACGAGCAGCCCGGAGACCAGGGTGCTGCCGACCAGCGGCAGCGACCACAGGCTGGAGCCCAGTGCCGACAGCCCCTTGGCCACCTGCAGGTACTGGGTCAGGTAGAAGCCGGTCCCCATCACCAGCCCGACGACGGTGCTGGCGACCAGCGCCGCTGCCGTCTCGGCCTGCCGGAAGAGGCGGCCGGCCAGCACGGGGTCCTGGGCGCGGACCTCCACGAGGACGGTCAGCCCGCCGAGGACGACGGCGGCCGCTCCGACGGCGAAGCCCATGGTGCGGTGGGCCGGGTCGGACACCAGCGAGACGGCCACGAGCAGCAGGGCGAGCGTGGCGGGGACCAGCAGGAAGCCCGCCAGATCGGTGCGCCGGCCGCTGCGGTGACGAGGCTGCAGCCGCAGCCTGCGCAGCAGCAGCGTTGCCACCACGGCCACCGGGATGCCCACGTAGAAGGTGAACCGCCAGCTCAGGCCGCTGGCCAACACGACGCCGCCGATGATCGGCCCGGCCAGGGTGGCGGTGGTCTGCGCGCCGGTGAAGTAGTTGAGCCATCGGCTGCGCTCCGGCCCGGGCAGCGCCAGCCCGACCGCGACCGGGCCGAGGCCGAAGACCCCACCGACGCCGATCCCCTGGATGACCCGCAGCCTGATGAGGGCCTCGGGGCTGGTGGCCGAGCCGGCGAGCGCCGATCCGGTGACGAACCCGACGAGCGCGACGAGGATCAGCCCGCGCACCGGCCGGAACTCGGCGATCTTGCCCCACACCGGGCCGCTCGCGGCCGCCGCGAGCAGGGTGACTCCGATCATCCAGCCGTACTGGGCCTGGGTTCCGCGCAAGTCGGCCAGGACGACCGGGAGCGCCACGACGACGCTGGTGCTGGCGACGCCGACGGTCGCCGTGGCGAGCAGCAGACCGACGAGGGCCGGACGGTCCACCCGGACCGGGGGTTCGGATCTGGTCTGCGTCGTGCTCCGTCCCATGGTGTGCTCCTCCTCCTCGCGGGGTCATCGCCCGGGAGGGAGTGCACGCCGCTGGAACG
>Ga0065720_1020221_pt1 | contig 15935 bp, 17 predicted proteins | sample Thericmetagenome_FD_59107 | JGI IMG/M metagenome (GOLD analysis project Ga0065720, IMG submission 59107) | Thermophilic microbial communities from the Joint Bioenergy Institute, California, USA of rice/straw/compost enrichment - eDNA_2 v2... | ecosystem: Engineered > Solid waste > Grass >... | reverse complement strand
GAGAGAGAGTAAGGAGAAGGAGAGGGAGAAGAGGGGAAGACGTACCAGCCCGCCGGCCGTATAAACACCGGCGTTCCGCACCCAAATGCTGTTAAGCCATTCTGGCTTGCGGAAGCGCCAAAGACGTTCTTCGGGGAGGGACATCATGGAAATTTGCTTGGGCTGGATTCAACGTAAAGCGATCAAGCCGCGCAGGCTGGATGTTGTTCGATAGGAGGTAGAAGTTGTCGAACCTGGGGCGGGGAAGGGTCCAGCTGAACGATTGGGTGTCGCTGTGTTTTTGACCTTCCCAAATCCGGAGTCTCTCTTGAGATATCGAAGCGTCGTACCCTTAAGTATATGCTCTCCTCCACTGCACTTGTGCTGTACGCGTTGAACCAATATCAGGTTCGTTTCGTGAAGCTGCTGGCTGCTGGTGATGCAGCTGTTGCTTGAAGCTCCGGGTCGTCTCAGGCTCCACACCAGGATGACGACGTTGGAGGCTGGACCCACACGGTCATGTCTTGGCAGGCTGACGTGCTTGGGTTAAATGCGGCAGCCGTAACAGAGGAAGCGGTGGGCAAAACTTATCGTAATGGGAATATCACGTGACTGCCCTTGATGGTCCTCGGGGTTGAGTTTCTGGCACGGGAATTGTGCTACAGTTGAGACGGTGCCTAGGTTGGTGCGATGTATGTATAGACGCGGTACTTTGAAGGAGATGAAGGATATTTCAAAATAAAAAGACATCGCTTTGCTAACTACGAGATGACCAAAATTAGTGAGGAAGTTTAGAGGAATCACTGTCCACCATGCCAGCACTCTCCTTGTCTTCACCCCTTTTGCCTTTTGTCTTTCATCGAGAGAGAGTGCCCATGACCCTCCTAGCCCTCCATCAGATCTATTCGATACAATCTGGAACCTCACACCAACCTCCCGACCTACGTCCTCTATCCCGATCCCACGCTATCTTAGGTTACGGGCACGTTGAAGGTTCAGCCCGTTTCGAGATCTTCCCTCAAGATCCTCCACAGTATCAAAGCACCATTAAGGAGTTAAAGGAAACAGCCGATGAAAAACAAGGTCATTAGTAAACAATTAGACCAAGTATAATGTACAGCAACAAGAAGTAGGTAAGTAACCTAGGCATCCAGCAGCAATGCTTTACTCGTGCTCCTCCATTTCCTCCCGAAGAGCAAGAGCAACGGTCAGGATGATCGATTGCGGAGAAGATGAGCACTGAGCTGATACCCAGACAACCCCCCGACTCAACAAGAAAAGTTTAGGGGAAAAAAAAGCAGAAAACGTAATTAATGATCCCCCAACCGACTGTATCCCCAACCCCGAAAGACGCCGTGTGGAAAACAAATATCCCCCTTGTGTCGATGTAAATCAGGCTTCAACTAGTATGTAATGTTTGTATGTAATGCGCCAATTCCTTTCCTTTTCCTCCTTTTCTGTTTCCTTTACCTTCCTAATCTCCTAATCCAGGCGGTTGGCTGTGACGAGGTCAATCCTCGACTGTAGCTGATTTGCGAATTCCTGTTGAGAGAGAGGGAAGGGTGTGGTGGTGGTGGTGGTGATGGTGGTGGTGGGGGGGTGTGTGTTTTCCCAGATGGCGGGACGTTTTTAGTTAGAATCCTCGTTATCCAAGATTCGAGAATGGGGATTTAGATCTCAATAGTCTTCATCCCATCACCCTCCGCCTCCGCAGCCTTACTACTTGACGACACCTCCGCCTTACCCTCCTCCTCCTCCTTCTGCTGACCCTCAGCAGCCGCATCCTTTTTCTTCTCCTCCCCACTCTGCCGCGGCGTATCAACCTCAACGAGTTTCTCCTTACCCGCCGCAACAGGGCTACTCGTCCCTTCCGCACTCCCACTCGGCCCCGCCTCCTCCGTAATATGCGCGAGAGGCGTACTTTTCCCATACCCCGCCGGGCGAATTGGGCTCGGAATAGGCGAGATAGACGATTTCAACCTCTGGATGGATCTGCCCCTTTGGGGCTCACCATGACCATCCGCAGGCGTGACATAAGGCGAAGTTGGCGCACTAAGCGAGCTGGCGCCCGGCACACCCGTAATACTAGGCGCCATCGACCTCCGCTTAGCAGCCGCGGCCGCGGTACGACCATACTTCTGGTCCATACGCCAACGGAGGATGTCGAAGTAGCTGGGCTCGACGCGGGTGGTCTTGAACTCGCGGAGCTTGAGTTCGCCCGAGTCCTCGTCGATGAACCAGCGGCCGCTGTTGAGGTCGTCGGCGACGATGGCGAGGAAGGCGGCCCATGAGCGGGCAATCACGTATTTAGTGTCGTAGTCACGGCCGAAGAGGATCACTTGGCCCCAATGGCCGTTCGGGCCGGGCGCGAGGTCTACGGCGAGGTTGTTGCCGCCCCAGTCGCGGACGAGGGGGATCCAAGCCGGGTGGGCGTAGGCCTTTTGAATCGTGCCTGGGGGCACGCAGTTCTGGCGCGCGAGGAGCTCCTCGCGCCAGTTGGTGCGCCGAGGTGAGGTTGGTGCTGAGCTGGAAGAAGCGGCTGCTGAGGTTGAGGCCTGACTGCTGCCGGCGGCTGCTGATTTAGACGATGAAGCGGTAGCTGGTGGCGGCCGGTTGAACGGAGGCTCCGTCATCAAAATATCCTGGTTGACCTTTCTCCAGTTCTCCCACTCCTGGACAATCTCCTCGCAATCAAGCAACATGTGGCCGAATATGATACCGGTAGGAGTGCCGCCGCGTTCTTGACCATCATGAATCTGAAGGGACTCGCGGACGTCTTGAGGCAGCGAGCAATCCAGCTGGTACTCCAGCTCGTTCAAGTCGTTGATGGTGCAACCCTCGCAGAGCTGGTCAAACAGTTCTGGGTAATTCTCCTCGGCCCAAGCGTCGATCTTTTTCCACGAAGCGGAGACGGGGGGTGGGGGCGGCATGCCATCTTGGAAGGACTGCATGGGGATTGAGCCGGTCGGACTCGCGATCTCGAAAGCATCGTTCGCGGCGACCTGTGACCTCATGCCGGGCGAGTAGGGGATGCTGTTTCTTGGGCTGGTAGCGCCCTTTGGGTCGAAGCCGGGATGGTGAGCATCGTCATGGTATGGGGATGTGATGTCAGAGCGCGACTCTCCGGCGGTTGCGATCGAAGTCAGGGGATTGCGAGCGCCCAGAGGGACATGGCGACCGGTTCGGATCGGGGAATTGTAATCGGAGTCTGGGGAAATCGGGTCAGAGAATGTCAGAAATGATCAGGTAAGGGGAACACAAACGTCGGTCATTGCTGGTCATAACATGCCAGAAGGAGCGTAACAGGCTGTCAAGGAGAGGCAGTTAGCCAGCTGAAGAGAGGGAGAGAGAGAGAGAGAGAGACCAAGATTGTGCTGATGCCACGTACGAAGCCATGTTTGGCAGTCTGCTCGACCTGATCCGGCGACCAAGGGACTTAGTTCTGGTGAAGGGGGTGTTGGGGGAGATAACGAGTGAACGGAGTGCCAGCCGCGAAGATCAGTTGGATCTGCGAATCCCTAAAGGGAGTCGCACGAGGGAGAAGGGCCGGTGTTCCGGCAGGGAGGACGATCCGCGAGACAGAAGGGCGGATGTAGATAAGGGCGCTGATTTCAAGCAAGATATCGTCCAGAAAGCCGGGTGTCCCGTACTTCGTAAGCAGAGGAGGAGCTGGTGGTGGTATCGGTACCCGTAAGAGGGTCGTAGAACATCGAAGACCAGAATCACACCAAGGCGGAGTTCAAAACGAGCGATGCATGTGCATGAATCGACGACGACAACAAAGTGGAAAAGATAATGAAGTTGTTGGAGATCAAGTTTTTGGAATGAAAGCGTCAGAGGTCTTCTCTTCTTCTTTCTCCCCGTTTCTTTGTCTGCCGTCAACAGCGAAAGAACAACGACGACAACGAAATGGAAGGAAGGGGAATGGAATCAGCCAATGCAAGGCCTTCAAAACGGTTCAGGCGAGCCGGCCCTCGCTCAGCATCGTGGACCGCATTTTTAATGGGGCCAGGGGTTGCCGGTAAGGGGGCGGACCCGACCTGGGTTCCACACACACTGTCCCCACTTGCCCATCCGGGCTTCGCGCCAAGGAGGGGCTGGCTGTCGCTGGTTCGCTGGTTCGCTGTGCTGCGTTCTCTCCTATTAGGTCGCCAACTGCTGCGCGGCGCTGCTCGCTCGCTGCTCAGTGGATGGAGGGGGCCCTGATTCCAGTTGGTGCTTGCCTCTGCCACGTGAAAGACGGCCACGCGACGCTGGACACGGTTGCCTGCAGCTTGTTGTCGAGTTGGCTTCCTCCCTCTCAAAGAATCATGAACATGAAACGTGGAAAGACGATGAGTCTTGGTTGCTTTCGAGGTTGGAATGGACGATGTTACTCTCGGTAACGGATAACCTTGATTCCCCATAATTTCGGAGCCCAGTAACGCATGCACCGATACAACGTCAGTGCCGGGAAGAGCGGCGAGGGAGAAACGGAATCCTTGCTGAAACACCCTATCATTAAAAGTGAAAGTCCAGGGCAGACATATCCTGTGGGCTATAATTGTCGACGTACACATATGTTTAGCAGCTGGGTTATAATCTTGTCATAGAGTGTTTGGATAGTTTTTACGCGGCACTATGGACAACAGTATAAACGAAGATGCATCTGATCATCGGGAACAAGGCAGAAATTTCGGATTTGAAAAAATAAAATAAAATAGATAGATAAATAGATAAATAAAAGCCCCACCTAGATTCAGCTGGACAACGGTCTGCCTCGCAAAGATCTCGAATCAGGAGCCACAGCCGCATGTCAGGTACATGAGCCATGGTCCATACTTACTGCGAAGTTTGCATGCCTGCTTCATACCATACCTTGATGAATCTGGACTCTCAGAGCTGGATATAGGGAAGAAAGTACACTAGTATCCTTAACACTGTGCCAGAACTCCGATGATGACCAAGCATGTTCTTGGGCGTGGAGTATGTAGTACGCACTACGTATTCACCCATGTTGTGCAAGTGTAGCTTCGTGTAAACGGCGTGGTTACAGACACTCGATTTAGCCAGAGACACCCTATGGGCTGCCCAGGAAGCCCCTCTAAACACACTACCAATGAGATCTACGGCGATATAAATCTAAACGTGACCCCTTTAGACCTACGTTAGCATCGCATTCGTGCGACATGAGTAATCAAGGATAGACTGGATGTAGATTCGTGGGGACACCAAGGGAGGGGTGACATCTGTCCATCATCGGTGTAAAGCTCATGACTAGGCTGAGTGACGAAGCATCACAAAACCGCTCGTTGAATCTTGACCATTTCTGTCATTGAGAAGGTATCACATCGAGAGCTATTACCGTAACTCGTCCCTAGTTACCTAACTCTGCCACATATACTCACTCAACCCCAATAACCGATCCGCCATCTGCCTCCTCGCCGCCGCAGCAACCCCCTTCTCCGGATCCGCCAACTGCTCACTAAAGCATAACTCCATGAGCGCCTTGAGCTCATCATACGAATACTTCCACCGTCCCGGCACAATCTCCTTCCTGCCCCTCTTCCTCTGTCCCTCCCCGTCCCCTTCACTCTGCTGTTGCTGCTGTAACTCGCCATCCCCTCTAGCCCTCTCCAGTATCCCCTCCGGCCCGCGACAAAACAATTCAAAATACCCCTTCACCCGTCCCAAATCTGCCTTTTCTCCCTCCACATTCCGCAGGTTCTGTTGCAGCACGCGAACGTTCAATAGCATGCGCTCGCAGCCCATTAGGTTCATTGGCGCCACGCGAGGGGCATTCGCGATCAAGTATTCACCGACTAACAGGGCTAAACCGTCTCGTAGGAAGGAGACTTCTCTGTCGCATCCGCGTAAGAGGCGGGAGAATGTCTCGTCGAATGCGATGAGATCTGCGTTGAGGGAGAGGATTTGCGGATCTGGGTCGGTGATGGTTACGGGGGGGCGGAGGAGATAAGGGGTTGGGTTTTGGGAGGATGTGGAAGAGGGAGAGGGGGTAGTTGGAGTGGGAGAAGAGGTTGGGGGGTTGGGAGTGAGAATGGAGGAGAGAGAGTGCAGGATGCGGAAGCGCAGCTCGAGGTGGAGGGTGTGTAGCGCGGTCGTGGCGAGGGTGGTAAGGGAGGCTAGGATGCCGTCGAAGGACCTGGGAAAACGTCAGTATCATTTCGTAGGGATGTTGGAGAGGCAGAAGGAGAACTTACTGGACAGTCTCCAGCGTCATAGGCAAATAGACCGGGCCGCCCTCCGAGGTAGCCTTATTCGGATCATTGAGCAACGTCCAGCGGCGCTTCACCGGCCCCGGAGTCGGCGCTCTTGAAGAATCGGTGTCATTCCCCGTGATGAACCGCAGCCCCTGGATCTTGACCGACAGCCACTTCATGCTGGTATACAGTAGGCACAGCGACGAAATTGTGTCGCGGTCCTGGATGATGTCACTGTTCTGAAGCGGCTTTTCCTTGGCCATGGAGATCAGCATCTCAGTCTCCTTCTCCAGGAGCTCCGGATCGCCCGTCTTTTCCTGATCCCACAGCTCCTGCACCATATCGTGCATGTCGCATTGCTCGAGGGCGATGCGTGCCGACGCACGGAGTGCCTGTGGGCTGTTTGAGGCTGAACCGTCTTGCTCAGCCTGGCTCTTGGTGACAAGCGCCTTGTACCAGCTGAAGCAGCGGTCATAGTACCGCATCATCTGCGTGATGATGAGCGAGCTCAGTGCCTGATCGTGTGGGATGGTACCCAGCATCCGGCAGAAGGCTGTGACGATGGTGAAGAAAGCAGTAGCCCCCTTGAAAACAGGACGCTTGGCCACACGAGCCCAGTCGGGGTCCTGGAGGAAGGCATCGGTTTCGCCAAAGACGGTATCGCTCAGCTTGCCGAGGGTCTCGTCCAGCTGCGGCTGGAAGACATTAACGAGGAAGTTGTCCAGAAAAGAGGTAAGCGTGCTCGTAGCCAGATCAGAGCCCGGAGGAACGATGCTCTTCAGACGCTGCAGGAACACCAGCGTAGGCGGCAGCAGCAGACTCATGTTGAACACGCTCGGCTCAACCAGCGACTTGTACGTCCCACTGCCCTGCTGGCTGCCATACCCAGCAAACCCCTTCCTCGAGCCGGCGAGATCGGATCGCGGCACCACAAGGACTGTCTTGCGGCCGTCGCCATTGTTCTTCCGGGCATTGGAAGTCAGACCGGGCACGGCATTCCGGATGATGTTGTCCAGCGCCTCATACTCGGCGACCATTTCCGGCGACTTGGAGTCAGCCTCAGCAAAGCGGAAGAGATGATCTCGTGCTGAGTCTGACTTCCCATTCAACCCTAGGCCCAGGCCGGGCCGGGTTGAGGACCTGAAATGATAGACATCGGCGTCGGTAGTGACATAGTTGTGCAGCAGCGAGCGGATCTCGTTCTGGTACAGGTTCCAGAGCTCCTTGAAGCTGCCCAGCAGGGCAATATTGTTACCCGCGCCTTCACGACGAATCAGGGCCTTGATGGCCTCGTGGAAGACGCGATGGCACTCGGCGATGGCCTCAAACTTGCCATACAATGTCCAAAGCAGGTCGTAAATAACGTCGGCCCGCATGCGGGTCTCACGCTGGCCATAGATGTGTAGGCCGTGGGAGCCCGAGCTGCCTCGTAATGAGCTGGGGTGCTTTTGGTCGATGTCGTCGATGGTCTCGTTAACGACCGAGAAGAGCTCGACCGGCAACCTCTGCTTGATGGTATCGACAGCTGTCTCAAGCTTGCCTAGCTTGTTGAGGGACTCCACTAGGAGAGTGATATAGTAGAAGGTGTCTGCTTCGGGATTCTTGTGCGGGTCTTCCGTCACCGGTCGGTCCCAGTCCATCGAGTCCAAGACCGCATGGAAGGGTGGCATGGCCGGGGCGTCCTTGAAAGCTTCGCTCAGCGCGCCCTGGCACTTGGCAAGATTCTGCCATCTCTCTTGGCAGTAGGGAGACTTGAGGTAGAGGTGTTCGTGCAGCTCTTCGACCAATATGTCCATGAGCGCGGTCTCCTGGTTGGCCAGGTAGCTCCGCAGGTCGCTCAGAGCACCGATATCCTCCAGCTCAGGTCGAGTAAGTCTACGCAGGGCATTCTGCAGGACGTCTACTGCTGTGAGGAAGCGCTTCTCCGAGATTCTTGCCTCGAGTTGATCCGGGACGGTACGCAACTCGTCTAGCTCATCCAGGGTACGCAGCACTTCCTCGTACATGCGCGAAGTAGCATGGAGCTTCTTTAACTCTGGATCAGTAGCGCAGAGAGCAGCCTTGGAGGCGGCCAAAGATTCCTTCAAGGCCCGAACCTTTTTTTGAGATGTCTGAATGCTGCCCTGGATCTTATGGAATGTGCCGATAGAGCTGTTGAAGCCCTGGTGGTACTCATGGACGATCTTCTTGAGCGAGTCTTGCAGGTACTGATGTGCGCGCTGGAAATTGCGGTACTCATGGGCACGGCCGACCGAACTAGTATCAAGCAACTGCAGGGCCAGCTGGACGGGGATGCAGTCGTTCTCCAGCATGGCCGGCCACTCCTGCTTGATCAGCTCGAGCACCTTGGCCATCTCGCGCTCGGCATTTGACTCTTGGTGGGAGCTGCTAGTGCCAGGACGCTGGGCTGAGCGCGGCGGAGGAGCTGCTGCTGGAGCGACGGGTCGAAGCGACGACGACGAGGAGGTAGCGGCTCGGGAAGCCTGCTGACGGTAGCGTTCGCTGGCGCTCACGTAACCCTCCCCATAGGAGTCGTAATCATCGTCCGGGCGGCTGAGATTGCCGTAGCCGCCGGCGCGGTAGGGCTGGTATCTGCCGGACATGTCGGGCTCGAGGCTCGGTAGAAGCTTTCGTGCGCAGGCTGTGTAACAACGTTATCGGATCGAGCTGTGCTTTGGCTTCATTCTCGTCGCGGGGTGTGGTCGCGGGGTGTGGTCGCGGGGTGTGTGGTCGCTGGTGATGGGCCGCTAAAGACGTAGGGTATCGGTTGGGTAGGAGAGACAGAGCCTGCGTGGTTTCTGCCGAGATTCTGGTTTTGTGTAAAAACGTCGTCGGCAAGCTAGCCTGAACCACTGTTGACTCTGCTCTTTGCGATAGAGCAGTTGGTCGCTTGAAATTAAGATGCTCGATGTGTCGGTGTTGCGAGTCGATGCTGCGACAGGTGCTGCAGGTTCGCGCGACCCTGGCCAGGGACCCACCCACATGAGCTTGGCTGTCCTCCTGGTCCCCTGTCAGCTTTGGCCGAAACGGAGTGCAGATGCACGTAACGGACACCGTACCGTAAGTACCTCCGTTAGAAACCGAGCCCGCAGGCGGCTTCGTAATGCCAGCTTCGGCATTTGTACTACATCTGATGTATGATATTCTTCTAATACTTCGATTCATTCTTCTCGAAATCTAGTTTCTTGATACGGTCTTTCCTGGTGGAAGGGTATTATCTAAAGGTCAGCTCTGTAATAGTTGGCTGTTCCTGTTGTTCCTGTTAGCAACGCATAATTACAAGCATTGCGTGCCTCGCGGTCGTGGGTTTGGAGAAGTCCGAATGTGATTGGTTAGCTATTCGCTCTTACGCCCCACCTCGAACTGCCATCAAGACGCTTGGACGGCATCTCATTCACTCGATTTCATCCCATTGGCACTCACGCCCACCAATTTAAGGTCAAGTCGATGCAAGCAAGCGTCCAAATCGCCTACAAATTTGGACGCAGCGGGGGATGAGGACCCTAACAAGAACTCACACCGCAGTACGCACCGCGCTTAGGCGTATTGTCTTGGCCGACAAAAGCATGCCTATCGAATTCACAATCCAACCGCCCGACCACTATGCTGGTGTCAATGAGCCCGTGAAGCGCCCCAGGGAGTTCACTTGCTTCTCCTACGACAGAGAGCGGAGGTTCCATCTGGGCGACAGGTCCCTGAAATGGTTCTATCCGGCTTATATACCGTCAGACCTGTCCCGGGGCTACCAGAATTGGCAGAGGCATGATGATAGTATAGACGAGCATCTGGACGGCTTGTTGGCTGCCATTGCTGATTATGAGAAGCAAACGGGCAAGCCAATCGATGCCCATGTCACGACATGGAGAGGCATGATGACTAAAGTATGCTGAGTCGACGTCCCATGGTCAGGAACACAGGCTGACTTTGACAGATTATGGCCACGCCGTATGACCAAGAGGAGTGGGAGATGAATGCTACCTTCTACCGAGTATGTTGTCTTGCTTACTAATGACATCCGTACTCCTGACTAACCACTTATAGGGCTGCATGTGAGCAACTCACTTAACGGCTTGTTGTGCGATATGGACTAACAGAGGCAGCTTCATTGAAGAGAACCATGCGTTTGCCAGAAGGAAAAAGATGATGGAGAGCAGTCGACCTGCTCGGAGTGACGGCATCTCACCCAACTTGATGCAGTACTGGGGTAAGCGCCCACTTGCGGTCCGGCTCATAAACCAAAACTAATAGTTTAGGGTACAAATTCGAGACCCTGAGCACCATCCCACGCCCCTGGGGCGAGGTCTCAAGAGACGAGATTGAGAGTCGCGACGACGAAATCGTCAACAACATGGAGCAGTACTGCTCTGTTGTCCGCACGGGGTTTGGCAATACAATAGTCTGTCTAGGCGGTGAAGTCGATGCCAGTATGTCCTCACCCCTCTAATAGTTTAACTCCACAAAACGCTAATCCTCCAACAGTCTGGGACGCCAAACCAGAAACCCCCGGCGAACCCATCAACTGGGTCGAGCTCAAGACGTCCCGCATGATCACCAACACGGGTATTCAGACCGCCTTTGATCAGAAACTCCTCAAATACTGGATCCAGTCCTTCCTCCTCGGCGTCCCACGCATCATTGTCGGCTTCCGCGACCAGGACGGCATCCTACGCAGCATGGAGGAGTATGAGACGTTGAATATTCCGTACGAGGTCAGGCGCAGGGGCTTGGCTAAATGGGATGGCAATGTGTGTATTCGGTTTGCGGCGTTGTTCTTACAGTGTATGTCGCCTTGCTATTTAAAGGTTTTTTTTTTTTTTTTGGAGTCGGAGAACTAACATATCGCCAGGGCTCCGCCTAAACATCACCGAAGAAGGAGTCTGGCGCATCCGCCGTCCTTTCCGGGGCAGTCGTATTGAGCTTACAAAGATTGAACAAGTTGGCCATGGCGCTATCATAACTGAGGAGTTTATGAACTGGCGCATTAAACTTGACTTGCAGAGGGCGAAGCAGCAGGCTCTTGAAGAAGGGAAGCAGGACCAGGGGGAAGAAGGGCAGAAGGCGGCTGCGCCGGCTGCAGCGTAGATGGCAATAAGATGATCGCCTGCCATGTAGCCAAGAGTTTTTGATCTCTCAGTGTGTATTTATATATATATATATATGGACGGGGACTTGTATGTTGGTAAGTCAGGAAGAGTCAGGAAGAGCGGAAAGGAAGGCATTTGAGGGCATGGATACCACGGCGTACTTGGTCATAAATTCATTTCATCATCATCATCATCATCATCTTCTTCTTCTTCTTCATCTTCATCATTATCATAAAAAAAAAAAAAAAAAACAGCCCATCTGGTGCTGGAATGAAACGGGGTTTGATCTACACATAACAAGCCGGATGGTTGATCCGGACGGGGGATGGATAAAATTTCAAGGACCGGGTTTGTCAAGGAATGACTTGAACGATGAGTTCAAGTTGGGTGATAAAGAAATTTATGGAAAGCTCGGGAAAGGTCGGAGTCAAGAAGGTAACTTCATAAGTATTAAGTAGGTATATAGTACTTCGTACAAAAAGAAATGCTGCTAAACAACAACCAATCAATAATCTGCCCCTTGCCTTGGTCACTGCCTCAACACCAAGCATTCAGACTCATTCGCGATCCAGTTCGCCCTGACTGCAGGCGATCCCATCAAGCAGTGACCATGAATCCTACAGTATCCCCTCGAAAGGGTGACCTGCGAATGAATCTAACCTCCATATGTATTCCGGATCCTTGGATCATTTACTCCAAGGGAGTTCCTAATCACACCCAACATCCTTGAGGCCCTTCACTCAGATACCCGTCCCTGCAGCCAACTGAGCAAATCCCTCCATATGTCCATCCAACCAAGACAGGTATCTCCCTATCCGTAACCCAATCCATTCCAGCGCCCGCCTGACCTAAAGCAAGCAAACTACGCGCCCCCCCCTCGCCCCCTTCAACAACAAAAAGAAAAACCATGCCAGCCAACAATCTGACCCTGAATCCCACCCATCAAACAAACCATCGCACAGCTCAAAAGCAGCGTAAATAAACCCAACCCAAAACGCCTAAACCCCAAACCCCGACCACATCCCTTGACTGACAGCGACAGGATACGAGGATGATAAGTATGTGACATGCCATACCAGACAGACATGACATGTTGATAAAAACTCCTCGACAACTCGAAAACCACATACTCGATATCTATCCCCCTCAAACAGCACCTGACCACTACAGCAGTCACCGCATTTCATCTCCCAGGGTATGTATGACCCGTTTCAATCCTTCCCAACACCACCTATCTCAGTAAAAGTGAGTTCACATCCCCGCCAAAACCCCCCACCGGCTCCTCAACCCATCCGTCCACCGCGCATACAGCAGTTCCGACAGCGCTTTACAATGCTCCATCCCCGGTTGAGCGGGCCGGCCAGGGAATTTTGCTTCCAGTGCTGCATTTGCTGCTCTCTCTTTCTCCCTTTCACGTTCTCTCTCCCTCTCTCTGTCCCTCTCCTTTTCGCGGTGGTGCTTCTCATCCCTATGGTGGGGTGTGTTCGGCGGAGGGGGCGTACGTAATTCTTTTTCACGTTCGTGATGGGACACGGGACGGGAACTGGGCGTTTCATTTTGTTGGTGTTGCTGCTGGGAGGAGGAGGAGGAGGAGGAGGAGGAGGAGGAGGGGGAGGCGATGGAATTGCCGCGTCGGCGATGGTTCTGTAAGTAAGGGTTGTCTTGGGAGAGAACGAACTTAGTTGGGCTTGCGTTTGACTGGTTGTTCGGAGCGGATGGGGAGCGGGCATGGGAAGACGGGGTAGAGACTGCCGATGGTGCGGGGACGGAGACCGGGCGGGGGGATTTAATCAGGACCGTTCCGTGTTGGTTTTGCTGTTGGTGGTGATCATCGGTATTTCCGTTCTTCTGGGGCGTCGACGGGTGATGGTGATGTCCCCCTGGCTGTTCCCTCACCTGTTGAGGAAGAAAAGCAGCGCTCAACTTTGGATCCAGCGAAATAGCCGCCATCACACCCTTCAAGAAATGATACGCCCCCTCCGGATCAACCGCATCCAAAAACCCCCACGCGTCCGACAGCCTGGCAATAGCCTCCCTCTTCACCGAACTCGCCGTCTGCGCATGCAACTCATCCAAAGAAGGCTCCACGGCCTTAGCGTAGAGCCTGCGCCCAAGCAGCGCCTCCTTGCTATTCGCATCAACGGGCGCATGATACGTAGGCGGAGGACGGTTCTCGTTGTTGTTATTCGTAGCGAACTCGCTGTTGGTAGGCGAAGGAGACGAGCTGAGGTATCCTCCTTGGTTGTTGATAGTATGATGAGACGAAGAACTATCGGAGGGCACGCGGCGGAAGAGACGCATGGTTGAGCCCGAGTTGCCGAAGGACATGTCGGGTTGGAGGGGGCGTTTTGCGGGAGCGGGGGCGAGGGGTTGGCGGGGAGATTCGAGGGAGGTACGTCGGTTGTGGTTTGACGAGAGGGAGTTGCGGCGAGATGATGATGAAGAAGGCTGCCGGCGGGCTTTGCGGACGGTTGGGGTATTGGGCGGGTGGAGAGGGGCGTCTTTGAGGTCGAGCTTTTTCATGGCGTCTTCGAGGGAATACATGGCGGAGGGTTTGCGCGAGCGGACAGTGACCTTCTTGCCGTTAAGGGGCGGCGGGGGAACGGACTTCACGGTCTCGAAGACCCATTCGTCGACTGAGTCCTTGGGGCCCATGGTGTGGAGGGTTTCTTGGTAGTAAACGGGGAGCTTGACGTGCTCGGCTCTGGCGTCCGCTAGGCGCTTGCGCTGGATCAGCTCTTGGAGGGCCTCGACTTTGCCGGCGTTGCGGATGAAGCGATGTTTGAGGAGTTCTTTTGCTGTCGGGCGGAAGTCGGGATCTTTGATGAGACATTGGGCGACGAAGTCCTTGAACTCCTTACTGAATTTCCCTTCGAGACGGGGCGGCGGGTTCTTGGGGATCTGGAAGAGCACCTTCATCGGGTGAATGTTGGCATGAGGCGGCTCGCCCATGGCTAGTTCAATAGCGGTGATGCCCAGGGACCAGATGTCGGCCTTGAAGTCATAGCCGGCCTGCTGGATGACCTCAGGGGCCATCCAGAAGGGGGTGCCGACGAACGTGTTCCTCTGGGATTTCATGTAAGTGAGCTGGGCGGCGACGCCAAAGTCGGCCAGCTTGACGCGGCCCGTGTCGGAGAGCAGCACATTCGCGGCCTTGATATCACGATGGATCTTGCCCTCTGAGTGAAGATAGTCCAGGCCGTAGAGCAGCTCACGACAGACAATAGCAATGTGAGCTTCGTTAAAGGTGCCGCATTTCAACTGCCCCCCCGCCCCCCAGTTAGCTCCAGCTCTCGATCCAAGTCGCGGAAGAAAAGACATACTAGATCCAGACAGGAACCGCCGCCCAGATATTCCATGACGATCCACAGCTTGTGGCCGCGCAGGAAGCTCGCCTTGTAGCGAGTGACATAATTGCTAGAGCAGGTGCTGAGCACCGAGATCTCTTGCTGGATCTCCTGGATGTCATCATCGCTTGATTCAAGATCGATCTAGAGAGTCAGCGGCCGTCCTGGCGGACTTTCTCTCAGCAGGGCACTTACATGCTTGATGGCGACCGTTTCCCCCGTCGCAATCTCGATTCCCTTGTACACAACTCCAAAGCTACCACCTGCATAATGTCAGTCAGCCAGCCTTGAGGTTTGACTTGATTCACTGGAGGCACATGGGGAACACTCACGCCCTAACTCCTCCAACACCTGATAGTTCTTAGCAAGGTCCTCATCCGCCATTTTCGTCCCCGGTTGCCCAGCTGGCGCTTCTCAACTTTTTCAACCCTCGAAGAATTTCAAGAATGTCAACAGAGCGTTTCAATGCTTCTCTAATATCGAGACAGCGTCCCGCGTGCCACACCGAGTCTGTCGAGGCAAGCACGCGATGATACGACGGGCAGTGGGTCGGATGGAGTCCGAGAGGGGCCGCCAGAGTGAGCTGATGGGGCGGCGCTTGCGGTCAGAGGTCAGAACGGTGAAGGTCGGTCGACTTGAAAGTCGGGGAGACGCTGCGATTATCTAGCGATGGGTTCCTGGCCGAGCAAAATTCGCAAAGCAAACAAAACCAAAAAAAAAAAAAAGGCAGACGCCGCGATGTCGTTGTCTGAAGCTTAGAAGACGACAATGTCTTGGTCGGGCTCTGTGGTGGTTGTCAGGGTGTTGGGAGGAAGAGCACGGGCCATTGTTTACTTTGCGATGCTGAAGGGGAGAACAGGGGCTGGCGTCTGGAGCGAGTGATCTTCGGGGCTAGGTAGCTAGGGTCTTGGGACGCAGGGATTGGATCCGCCAAAATTGAGGTGCCTAAGGATAGCAAACCTGCGCGACGCGACCGGAGCTTGCTGCGAAGAAAGATGGGATCTGTGATGGATGTATTCTTTTTTGTTCTTTTTTAAATTAAAAAGATTGTGGATTGGTAGCTTTGTACATGTCATCGCTCCAATGGGCTTTACGGAGCTTGTATGTATGAAATCAAAGTGCATGCAGATCGATGCGACTTTAGCTGTTATTTTTTTTTGTTATTTTTTACTACCAGGACCAGCTCGCTGCAAACAATGGATGCATCCAGCGCTGCACTCCAGACAGCGCGCCGTCGCTGCAGTGGGATCAGGGCCAAACCAGTGGCCAATGGTTGCCCAATGGCTGGCCTGGCGGCTCCTGGCGGCTCCTCTGCCCTCCTCCGG
>Ga0065720_1020215_pt1 | contig 15937 bp, 3 predicted proteins | sample Thericmetagenome_FD_59107 | JGI IMG/M metagenome (GOLD analysis project Ga0065720, IMG submission 59107) | Thermophilic microbial communities from the Joint Bioenergy Institute, California, USA of rice/straw/compost enrichment - eDNA_2 v2... | ecosystem: Engineered > Solid waste > Grass >... | reverse complement strand
GATAGAAATCATTTCAAAACATTGCTAATTGATTAGGTAGAAAAAAAAAAAAAATCAAAGCTTTCAATGAAGGTAAAGAAAAATGTGGTGGACCTACACTTCAAGGAGAATGACATGATGAATACAAGATACAACATGAAGAAAACTGAATTAGTAAATGAAATGATGTGTAGTGCTTAAAAATAATCAAATTGAAGAAGAAAACAAAAGAAAACTATCTTTAAACAGCAGAAATCAAGATGAATAAACCAACTTATTATTTCCGATATTGAATCAGTTAGACAGTTTAGTGAATAGCTCAACAGATGCCCAAGGCGATTTAAATATATTAAAGAAACAAAATTCACCACACCTTGAACACCTTAGGGGAAAATGAAGATTATATAAATTCTAACAACATACGTGTTAAAGATAAAAAAGATATTAAGTGCCAAAAAGAGAGAATACAAAACACAGAAATGAAAATATCAAGATACCAGAAAAAGATTAATTTAACCTTGGAAAAGTGAATTCTCTAACTAAAATAGAAACTATTGGAGAAAAGGCTAATATAGTTATTCAAGAAAAATCTGAAGCACTTAAAGTGCAAATCTTCAAGAAAAATTAGCTAATACAAAAGCGCTATAGATAATACTATCCAACAAAAAACTTGTTGGGATAAAAACCTGAATCATCAACTTATATGAGCGATCTCATTAAAGCTCTAATTAAACCATAATGGAAAATAACAAACAGCCCAACAAATAATTTACCAACATGAGCAATAACATAATGATGTGATTAACCAATTAAAGATAGACTCTCAGTTCTCATAAAGAGAGTTTATATTAAATTAAAGATATTTAACTTTTTCAAGCAAAAAATAGGAAGGCCAAACTTTTTTAATTAGCCAAACTGTTTGAAAGCGAGCAAAGATGTTGTCTTTAAAGTTCTAAGTAGAACTCTATACAATATTTGTGTTAATCTTCTCCTGAATTGGCTTTTTCATTTGGCTTCCTCATGAAATAAGATATATAAATAACTTGCCAAAAGTTCCTTGTTTAAATGATTGCCAATAGAATGAATAATTCGTTCATGGTTCATCTTGACATTTAACCTAATACATAGTTTTATAAACATAGAGATGATTGAATAATTTTACTTCTGAGCATGAGACAAGGATGAAAATGAAATCACGCTCACTATTATTATTGTATCATGGAAAAACTAAAGAAATTATTATATCAACTTCTCAACACTTGATTGATCAGGTCATATCTAATTGAAAAGTTTAGTAGAACAGTATGCACATCTCTAGAAATTTTGGATAGATTCTCTCTTATGATTTCAAAGTAACTTGGATTACAACAGAATGAATATTTGGAACTCCATAATCACTCTTAGTTAAGTACGATTCAACCCTTCTGTTTATTATCAAAATTCAAAATACTTTAAAGGAAAATTCAACTCTGGATATGATAAGCTCATCTCTTTTCTTCTTCGATCCTCCTTCCATATGCACTTCAATCTCAAAATGATCGATTCCACCAAATCTGAAAGGGGGATGATCTCTATTCTATATCAAAAAAGCATATTGGCTTGTTAGAGATCTTATTTAACTCACATTAATGAGGAACATAATTTTGAATCTAACCTTTACAAAATATACTAAAAGTCATCTAAAAAAAGTGGTTTCACCAAGTGTTTATATATACTTGATTATGTTTAAATGTTTGTTCTCATCACAGAATATGACCAGAAACTCCCTTCAGATGTTTATTACCATAACTAAGCACTAGTTTTGTTACTTTAATTATTGTATCTTCTAAGTTAACCATAGAGACTTAAATGTTAGGATTTAACATATAAGATCTAATGACCTGTTATGCTAATCAGATATAATCTCAACCTATATGATATTCTCGAGCTCAAATTAAATGGCTCTATCTCAGACAAGAAAATATCTCATGTATTGTTCCTACATTGGACGGAATTATTCAGGATTTCAAACGCAGGATGTCCCAGGAGATACGAAGGTAAAAATGACAAGATCACCAATAAATCAGTAGCCTAGAACTATTCAAGCAGCTCTAGAAGTAATAATTTGAGATTTTTCTATAGGAATAGAATACTCTACAGAAAATCACGGGAGAGAAGGTGAATATCCTAACTTGCAGTAGAACTGACGCTGGTGTTAACGCTTATCGGCATCCCTTTCAGTTTACGCTCACTAGACCGCCCGAGGTATAATTAAATTTTATCTCTGTAACAACCGCAGAAATTACTCTCACCTGAGATATTGAAACGAGCATTCAATTTCTTTCTAAGACAAGCAGATGAAGAAATATCAATCGTGGATTGTAGAGAAGTCGAGTTAGGATTTAATATAAAACGCCATTGTGTAGAGAAGTAACTTAGTCATCCTAGCTTTATCCAGGCATTATATATATAGAGTTGAAGCTAACCTAGGGCCGTATATTGGCTATATCCAACAGCAGCGGAAGCCCGTTTGGAGTCTTTCGAATAAGCTTAATCTCGAAATTTTGCGAGAAACATCCCAGTACTTTGTTGGTGAACATGATTTCTCTTGCTTCACAACTGCAAATAAAATAGTATGAATTTTGCAAAAATTTAATTGAAGTAGAACCAAAATGAAGATTGTGTAAGAACTATTAACAAAATTGAAGTTGTTCCATATCAACCTGAGTATGATGTTTCTCAGAGAACTTAATTCTAGATTCCACGGAGAAAAAGATATTCAAGCTTTAGAATTACATTTTTATGGTAAAAGTTTTATTAGGCATCAAGTACAGACATCATTTCCATTATTTGAGATTTTAGATCCGATTTATGACCAAAGCACTAATATTAGCTAGCTTAAAGGAGATTGAGAAGCCATTAATAAGAGATCTTCTAAAAGCGCCAAAGGAATATCAGCTGGATAAGCTGAATCCTAATCTCAGGAAAAAAGCACCAGGCCAGGGTCTGTTTCTTTCTAATGTAAATTTTGATCGATATCTGTTTGATCAAAGTACAACAGTTGCACCGGTCGGTGAATAATTTATATTTTATGTAATTTGATACTCGAAATTAAAAACATTTTTCGCTCTAAAATATGGATAATTACGAAGGAACAAACAAAAAATTCGCAAATCAACTAAATGAATCACAAGAATTTGGTACAAAACCAAAATCTGGTGAGATAACTGAAGTCGATCCCGCCGAAATCATTGAAACTCCTACAAACCGCCATCAGCCTTATGATTTCGATCAAAGACCATCTCCATCTCAAGATGCAAGACCCACTTTCCAAAAGCCTGATATTGAAAATGTCGCGGAGATTCGAGATTCAATCACAGATGAAAAACCTGATGAGTCAGGACAACATCAAGATGTAAATGGTGGAAATGACGAGAATTACGTCAATTATTATGAGAAAAGTGAACATGAGTATGATGAAGCTGAAAATCAACAAGACGGCTATGAAGATGAATACCACGATGATCAAGAGGCTGAAGGATATATTTCAGATGCTACTCCTCCGGAGAGCACTAGTGAAATGCTTGATGATCATGTAGATCAAGAAGATGAAGAGGAAGATGATAATCGCGCTGAGGCTGAGAACAATGAGCCTGAAGAAGAGGAATTTAATATTGGATACCTTGAATTAGATGTTTTTAAAGTAGAAGAAGGGAAGCCAAATCAAACCGGTGAAAATAAAGAACATGATGACCCTCTAGACCATGGAGTAGTGACTCTTAATATTCCTGATGATCCCCAGACAAAGAATACCAATAAAATCCTTGAAATTGAGATGAACAAAACTTCTGCTCGAGAAGATCATCCCCTGATTGAAAGAAAGAGTACAAAGAAGGAAACGAAGGTTGAGAAGAAAGAGACCAAGAAGAATAAGAAGAATAAAAAAGATGACAACAATGAAGAAGAGAACGAGCAGGGTAAAGGTGAAGGTGAAGAACAAGCAAAGCCATCCGGCAAAGATCCTGAAGTTAAAAGCGTTGGAAATAAGTCCGAGTTGAGAAAGAAGAAGAAGGCTCAAGAAGCTAGGATCGTAAGTTGTTTTGATACTATTATTTATTAATTAGCTTAAAACTAAAAGAGAAAAAGAATTAGAAGAAATGAGAAAGCAAAGAAACAAGAACATGGCCCAAGTCCGTGCTGCTGTCAAAAAGAGAAAGCAAATGCGTTTCATATATTACCTTTGTGTTATTGCTATGCTCGCGGTCGGAATTACATTGGGATCTATTTTCTTACTTATGAAGGACAGAGTGAAATTCGATGCCAATTCAGATATCGAACTCACTTTGGAAGAATGTAATCTCTGGATCCTTAATCACGACGACAAATCAGAAAGCAGCCCTATTTATCTTGATTACAGAGTTCCAAGATCACTAACTGTCAATAATGGTGGATCTGAAGTGTCTAAGGATACAAGTTCAACTCCGAGAGTATTCAAAGCTAAGAATGCGTTTAATATAGAACATTGCTATGCTAAGATGTACATCAAGCCGGGTACAGTATTAGGATCACTCAGGATTTCATGCCCAAGTTGTAATATTGTACAAGATTCTGACCAGCTAACTATCACTAACAAATTAGACATTATCGGAGATAATGTCAATGCCACATTCAAAGATGTCAAAGCTGGTTCTTTTGGTTTTGAAGCAACGACTGGATATATTCAACTCAGTCATATTGATACCTCCTCTTCTGCCAATGAAATCAAGATAAAAAGAACAGGAGATATTATCATTCAGAGTACCAAAGAAACCAAGATTACAGGATCCACCGATACCTTAGCTTATTGTTTGGCAGCTCCTCATGTCGAAGAGGTTACTGCTCCCTTAGACGATTGTGGCTTACATTGTATTATTGAATATAATCTCTGTGCTTCATCACCTTCTTGCTCACCCACACAGACATTCACAGTCACTTCAACACAAGGAAACATCTACGGTAATCTAATTAGTGAAGTTGGAGGGATCGTAGATGAAGGGTCATACAACATCAAACAAGGAAATCTTACTTTGACTGGTATTGAACTAGACTCCGGCTCTGCTGAAATCATAGACAAATTTGACTATGTTATCAATGATACCTCAAAGAACAGCCCACAGATCATCTTCAATCTTGGTAACATCGAAAGTAAAAGTTCGCATTACTCCAAGTGGATTGTCAGCTCAAATCCCGCTTATGCTTACATGAAGCCATGGTGGGTAAGTATTTTCAGTGCAACCATTTTGAGACCTCACCAAATTAGAGTTTCTGGATTTTTGCTTCCTGGTTTCTGTCCCTATTATCCCCAATATACTCAAAGCCAGCTAAAGCAGATTCAAGACCGTATTAGTAGAAATATCACTAATGAAAATGTCCTTGTAACATTTGTTAAGGATGATTCTATGCCTGATCCTCCTGTCAAACCTGAAAAACATAGCGGAATCTTTGAGTACTCTGATAGTAGAAGCCCTTGGGATAAATGGTACTCATTGTATATTCGTCAAGACGGTACTACTGGACTCACTGACAACGATATCAATCAAAAGATCATTATTCTCCTCGCTATTATTGTCAGTTTGTTAATAGCTGTTTACGTCACCTTCCTCATGACCGAGTTGACTATCCTTGCAATTAATATGATGTATTACAAGGTTGTTGACTTTGCCAATCATGTCGAGAACTATTCTAGATTAGAAAAGACAAAACAACAACTCTTGCTTGAAAAGAAGGAAGAAGAGGAATTAGAAAAGGCTGGTATTGCTCCTCCCAAGAAAAAAGAAGTTGAAACCACCATTAAAAAGTATACCTTCAGAAATATCATGAAGTATGCACCATCCCTTTCAGCCTTCATCGATTATTTGACTCTTATTCTTTACCGTCAATTCAGTAACTCTGTGGATCAATTCTATCAGTTGTTATTTAAGGAAGTCCCAGAAAAAAAGACTTTGGATGAAGCTCCTGATCCACAAAAAGATATGCTTAAAGGAACTGACGCCAAGGTTCTTTATGAGAAGTTTTGTTTCATGAACCATCTTGTTGAACAAAGATTGACTGATAAGAAGAACTTGAGAATCTTGAGAACTTACGGCTTTGATATTGTTTCTAAAGATGATATCATGTCAGATGTTTTCATAAGAATCAATATTAAGTCTCATGACAATATCCTTGCTCAAGTCCCAGACGGAGAAGAGATGAACAGCTTAAAGATTTTTATGGAAAAGAACGTTGAAATTACCAGCTTTGAACAAGATCAAGTTGAAGTTGATTATTTCATCAAGCTTTATTATAACTTCTGTGACTACAACAGACTCCCTAAGGTCATCATTTCCCCTACTCTCATGAAGACTGAATATGGAATTGACAAGAAGAGTGTTCCTCAACAATTTATTATGAGAAGGACCCATGATGAAGAAGATGAAGAATTCAAAAACCCCGATAGATCATTCCTTGCAAAGCTTATGGATATCGGCTTTGCATTTGTTGCTAGAAGAAGAAAAGAAAGAACTTACATTATTGATATTGAAAAACTCAACAACCATTTCGCTCTTTTGTCTGGTAGAGTTGATGAGCTTAATCAAGATCAACTGGAAAGGGCTACTGTTGATTTGATCCTCTACAAGGGTTGGCAAATTTGGGATTTCTTGACAGTCGTGTTCCATATGTCTATCTCAGGTGTCGTTACTGTCCCCTTGATCTTATTAGTTATCATTATGGAATGCCAATACAGTCCTTATAGTTTGAAGGACCCTGATATGATTATTCTTGCCTCTGATATCTCTAGAGATCTTGGCGCCTTATTACATAAGCTCTTCCTTACATTCGGTTGGAACATTGCCATTGTCGTTATTGTTTGTATTTTCTGGGTTATGAGCTTCTTTGATACCATCCTTTATTACTCAGTTATGGAGTTCCCACAAGACAAATCTTTCAAGATGTCTGAACAAGGAGGTGGAAACTTCTTACAAAAGCTTAGTAGAAGATTCGAATGGATTTTGATTTTGGTATCCCTTATGTTCTACTTTGGTTATGTTGGTCTCGTGCTGGTTTGGCTCTTGCTAGGTGCTATCATTAATCCCAATGCATTCTTACCATTCACCAGTGCTGCAGTTACCTTTATTACCTTCGTCAGGACCAAATACACTCAATTCAGAGATCTTTCCAAGAATGGTACAAAAGCCGTTATGGAATATCTTGACAAAGTCTTTGGTGGAGTCATCTCTAAAGTTATTGGCAAGATCAGTGAAAGTTTAGAAAAAGCTGCTAACTTTGCCACTGATCAGGGAAAGAATTTGTTAAAGACTAAGACATTCCAAACTGTTGCTGGCAAACTCACAGAAGCTGGTATCATTGATCAAGGTGCTCTTGATGACTTCACCAAAAAAGTCCAAGCCCTTGATGCCAATGCTATTGTTGCTGGAGCAACAGCAGTTGCCTTAGACCCCAACATTATCCAAAAGGAAATGGAAAATCTTGCTAACTCATTGAAAGAAAAGGCCATTGAGAAGGTTAAGGAAGAAGCTTTGAAGAGAGGCATTCCTCCTTCTCTCGTTGATCTTGTTATTGCTGTTATGACTAAGGATAAGGTTAAGACAAAGGAGTCTGTCAGAAAGGTTCTTGAAGAATGTTCTGAGCAGGGATATTTCCCTTCATATGGTGTTGAAATTGTTATTGAAATTTTGTACCCACAATGTGTCAACAAAGAGGAAACTGTCACCTTTGTTGCTACCAAAGTCATGAAAGCCATCTTTGACTATTATTACATTTATGAGCCTAGTCCAGAGGTCATAATTAATATGCTCAGAAACCTGAAGAATCTCCAAGATCTCAAATTCGAACAATTCATCATTCAATTGAAGAACACCTTAGTCAAGGCAATGGAAGGAAGTTGGTATGGAGATTTTTATCAAATTAAACCTTTCTTGCCTACACTTGATATAGTAGCCGTCCTGGCTAAAGAAAAGCCTGATTACTGGAAATTGAAAGAACCTTGCATAGAATTGATTAAAAATGGCATCACCTTATGCTCTGGACAAGATGGAGAGACTGTTGTTGAGACCTTCTCCAAATTTATTTCATTAATCTCTTCAGGCTATGAAGTTATGTATGAAAAGGATCCTAATGATCCTAAGGCTCCTCCTAGAGTCCTGGACTCAAGTGGTATGTTCAAGATTGTTCTCAACTTCTGCAAGCAACTTGGTATTGATAAAGATTTGATGAAAAATATGAACAAGGGTCATCTGGATTTTTATGATGAATATTCCAACCCAGAGATCGAATCTTCTGATAAACTTATTCCAAGTTTGATTTACTTGATTATTGCCTACATCAAGCAAGAAACACATGATCTCCCCATGGAAGTCATTAAGGAATTTGCAGCCGTCTTCGGAATTCAGAACGTTAAAAATAATCTTATTCCCTTCTGCTTTAATTTGGTTAATGCTATTTTCAACAAACCCTACAACTTCTTCCAAAGAATCAACACTTGTCTTAGCAACTACACCCTGCACCCTGAAATGCAAAACTTTATTAAGATTGTTTCATGTTATTGTCTTCCAGACTTCGAGAGCTTCTACAAGAACACCATCAATGTTGAAAAGAATATGTATTTCAAAGAGATGGCAAAATCTATGAAAGTTGAGCCTGAAGAATTTTTGGGTCTTATCAACTTGATCTCTGACAAGCAAGGTGGAGATAATGATGCCTTCTTTGAGCTCATTCTCTCAAGAATGAAGATTGATAGATCTAAAATGGATATCCTAAAGTCGTTGATCGACTTATTCCTTTCCAACGATGAAGTCACAATTCTTAGAGCTTGCAAAGAACTCAATTTGGAATTCAGTCACTTCTTATTAGCAAGCAAAGGTCTCTATAATCCTGCATTCATTCCTACTAAAGAATTTTTAGATTTGGGAGTTCCTCCTAATTCAGATGTCATCAAAGAAAAGGATACTATCTTCGCTCAAAATGACGAAGATTATGAATACTGGAAGGCTTCTGTCAGAAGCGTTCTAGGACTTAACCTCCCCATCAAAGAAGTCGAGTTTGATAATAATGACACAAAGAATCCTAAAATCCTCGATCAAAAACTTAAAGTAATTGAAGAATATAGAGCCCTTGAGGCCCAGGTCCTTTTGGTCAAGATCTTCTTCAATAACTGGGACACCACCACATTCTCAAAGAAAAATGTTACCGGATTCATTGATGCCTTCAATAACAGCACCAATAATTTGAAGACTTTACTCTCAAGCTATGATCCTAACTCTGACTTCAACGGAATCGATTTCCTCGTTACTGTTCTTTCCATTGCAGAGCTTAAGCTTATTAAAGGCAAGAAGTATCCTATAATTGATAAGGAGAAGCAACTCGCCATCAAGAACCTCTGTGAATTCATGGCTGTTAAAGAAGAAGTTCTACAAAAAGCTATTCAAATTTTCACTCTTGATGACACTAACGCTGTCGTTGATTCCATCATCTCTTTCTTCCCCAACGAAAAGGACAACAAGGAATTATTAGTTAAGTGTTTAGATTATGCTACAAAGCAAGTCGGAATTATTAGAAGCCAAAGTGAATTCATATCCAAAGATTTGCCTGAAAGTATTGACCTCAGTAACCTGCTTACACCTAAAAACAATGAAAATAATGATGCCGATCCTGAAAAGACTGATAAGGCAGCCCCTGAAAACCTCAACATCCCTGCCGGTCTATTCAAGAAATTGTTCTTCAGCCACATGAAGATCGGAGTTAACGATGTCATGGAGTTCGCTAATCTTATCCTTAGAAAGATTATAAATAGCCTAGAAACTAGAGAACAATTTATGATGAAATGTTATCAATTAGTTCTCTTCGCTAAGGGGTTGTTGCCTGAATCCTCCATGAAGAGTCTCCTCTCTATTGATAATCCTTCATTCCAGAAGATCTTCAAGCTTTTCACTATCACTGATGATGAGGATAGATATACTGAAATTACTGACTTTATTCACGACAAAGATCATCCTATCAAGATCTTCATTGCTGCCTATGCTCTTCTCTGCAGCAAAGACATTAACATCAAGACTCACGAGAAAAGAACAAAGAAGATAGGTAAAAAGGAAGTTGAAGAATACATCAGTATTTCTAACACTCCCAAGCAATACCTCTCTCGTATCTTCAATATCCCCATCACAGTCTTCGATGTGTTCGATATTGCCCTTGAAAGGGATATCAACAAATTTATCCAAAAGAGTTTGCCTTTATTCAGAACCCTCACTGGAGATTCTTTAGTTGATGTTAATATGATTGAAACCATCTTCTCTTTGGCTTTCGCTGAACATTTCAATCCTGCTTACTTGTCAAAGAAGCTTGAGATTGTTCCTGATCTCATTGTCTTCTTCACAACTATTTTGAGACTGAGCAGGTCAGCTACTCGTAATAAGGAACTTGCCACTCTCAATCAATCTGCTTCTTTCAAGAGTGTCTGTAACTCCAAGTTGAAGATTCAAATCAATGAGTTGGAAGCCTTAACTAAGCTTATCTTCAACATCTTTGACTCAGATAGTGCCGTTGCTGAAATTCTTCAAAACTTGAACTTATCTGAAAAAGTCGATATTGACAGTTTCAAGGGTTTGGCTGCCATTAACAAGCCCATTGAGCCCAAGCTTCCATTTACTAAGAATAGGATTGTTGCTGAAGCTTTGAAGACTCAGACAAAGACCTTCTTCGAATCATTGGAGTTGGATGTTGACTATGCATTCATTATCGCAAGACTTTCTGCAGGTGATTTCTTGATTATGAGAGAGTATAGACAACTCTTTGATTGGATCTTCCCATCTGATGACCCATACGCTGAAGAAGCTATCAGAAATCTTGCCATGGGTGTCTGCGGATTGCTCAACAACAACATTAAAGTCACCAAGGATCTCAATGATGATGTTGATAGATTCGTTAAGGAATACTATCCACCTCTTAATAAGTTCGGTCACCATGAAATTGACTATTCTAACAAGAAGGATGAAAAGGTTTTACCTAATAACTCACTTGCCTATGCACTTTATTTGACTTATCATACTCTTGACATCACTCCTCAATGGACTCAAATCTTTATGTTTGATATGGCCGCCTATAAAGAAGTTCAACAAAAGATTAAGGAATTCACTCCTGAAATTCTGTTGGCAATTGCCCTTAACTTCATCCATATGCCTGAAACTGTCAGAGATGTTTTAGGTATCTTTGAATGGTACCAAGCCTGTGGAGAATGGCTTAAGAAGAATTCTAACAAAGAAGCAAAGGGTCCTTGCTTCAATATGGATACTATTGATGAATATTTTGCCAACAGATTCACCTTTGAATATGAGAGAGTTGCTGAATTTGCCACCAAGTCTGGATTAATGCAAAGAAAAGAATTTTGGAAATATTTTAATTACGAAAATGTTTATTATAAAGGAATTAATACCGCTTTGTTTGGTGTTCTATGTATGGGTAGAGAAAAGGAAGATATTCAAGAGTTGAACAAACATGTTGCCCAATTTGCTAAGGAACCTACATTCGATTTCTTAGAAAAGTTCGTCGCAGCTGAGAAGGCTATTGTAGAAAAGAAGCTTAAGAAGGAGGAATCAAAAGAAGAAAGTAAAGAACCCGAGCAACCCGAAAAATTGGATGAAAGGGAAATTAAGGAACAAAAAAGACAAAAGAGAATCGCAGTCGGTAGACTTGTCAGGCAGGCTATTATCAAGCTCTATGAAACTGTTCATTGTGTTGTAATGAAAGATAAGAATAACAGAGCTGTCAGAATTCCAGGCTACGCTCTTACCAACTTGTCCATCTTAGGTACCATCGTCCAACTCAGGGAAACTCGAATGGATTATAACAGATTCCTCTATAACCTCCACCAACTTTGGGCTAATATAGAAAGAAAGTTATACTTGGAAGATCCCTTCTATAAGATGTCCAAGTTCAAGATGATGAAGCTCTCAGGAGTTACCATGGGCCGTCAAATCGGTAACATTGTCGAATTCTGTCTTCCCGGATCTTTATTCACTGATGGTTAGTGTTAATAATTAATCATTCTAATATTTGTAGACTACGCCAGGAAAATGCAAGCTTTCAAGCAAAGCGGCCAAAAGATGGAACACCCTAGAGTAACCTTTCTTACCTATTAATCAATGATTAGGTCGAATTAATTGAGAAAGTTGTCTATAATGATTACACATCAGGAATTGGAGACTTAGGAAATTTAGACTATACTGACATAATTGAATACAGAGATAACTTAGCAAGACTCTTGAACGCTGAAGATTGGGAATACATCATGATGACTTTAGGATTGGCTGATAAATATATAGGAGACATTGATGGCCAACGATTTGGTATTCCTGAAAGCAAGATTTCTGAAAACCCTCATAAATATTATCTCTATACTATTTGTGGAGAAGCGAAGGATGTTGGTGACAAGATATTCTATTCTAGAGAAATTGAAGCTCTTATCTATTCAGAAGTAATATTTGATCTCTTGATTTAATGTCATAGGAAGGGAACTGTCTCATAGATTTTAAAAATAATGAGGATAGATTAAAATATAAGAACAAGAAATTCAAGATGCCTGATTTAGAGAAAGCTACTGAGGACATAGAAAAGAAAATAGATGAGGAACTTAAAACAGAAGAACAAAAAGAGAAGAATAAAAATAAGACTCCTGAAGAATCAAACCAAACCAAAGAAGAAGGAAAAGAGAAGAAACCTGAAGAATTAGATCAAGCTAAAGAAAAAGAAAAAGAAACAAAAAGAAAACAAGAAAAAGAAAAGAGAAAAAAGCAATATCTAGAGAATTTCATCGGAGAGCATATCAAAGACAATCTCTATGATTACAAGACTGGCCTTCTCTTCAGAACCTTGGAAAGAAAGAGTTTAGACTTCGAAATCGCTGTCATGGACCCCAACTCTGAACTTATTCAAGGAGTTATCCACGGTGAAACTTCCGTTCTCTTGAAGCCTACCAACATTATTGGAAAAACTGCTGAAACTGATCCTAATACACCCAAGATCTACAGAGCTCTGATTGGTCTTCAAAGCTACACCAAGTCTACAACGAAAGATAGAAGGATATTCAAAGAATATCTTAGCTATATTTCCATCAAGATGAACTCAGATATTTCCAAACTTGAAGAATTGCTTAACTTCTTTATTACTGGCAAACCAAATCTTACTGAAACCACTAATGCTATTGAAATACAAGAAAAAATCACGAACTTACTATTCCTAGGTCTGAAGCAAAAACAAAGTGGTGTGGAAGAAGAAGATGTTGAAGATGATGAACTTGGAGAAAAGGCTCTCTTACAAGATCTTCTCGGCATCTCCTCACAGGAATATACTGCTTTCAATATTCTCAGAGGAGTTTACAGATACAAGCCTGATGCTTGGGCTATGCTTGCCATGAAATTGATCTATGGGTCCAAACCTGATCCTAAGACACAAAAGACTGAGCATCCATTTGTCAAACTTGTTAAATCCCTGAACCTCAATGCTATTAAGGAAGATATCAAAAGGAACGCATTCAAAGGTTACTTCCATTATGTTGTCAAGAAGGATGAAAAAAAGAAGAGTGAAGAAAAGAAAGATGCCATTATGACATTCTTTGAAGAATACATTCTTTCCTTGGATCTTGACAAGAAAAATTCTAAATTCGATGAAGAATTCATGAAGAACATGTTCAAAATTGTTAGGAGCATCCTTGATTTGGACTTTGATAATATCTTTTCTGTATTAGTCCTACCCGAAATTGAAGAAATATTGAAAACAGAAGCTACCAATAAAGAAAACCCTGCCCAAGAAGCCCTGACAAAGGAACCTAAGCTAACTATGATTGACAAAATTTTTGAACTATTTGGTGGTAGTGTAGATGACAAAGACTATCAAAAGCACAAGAAGATCTTGAGAATCTTCTTCACTGTCGCTAGTGGAAATCTTAAGACAGTCAGAGAAAAGTCTAACTGTTCCGCTATCCTAAACAGGCTCGTCACTGATCTTACCGAAACCAACTTCTTGTCTTTGATTAGTGGAGATCCTCACAAGCAAAAGAAGATCGCTCAACTATTGTTCGGTGCCTTAGTCTGGGATGTTGAACTCATTGTCAAGGCCTTCATCTCTGAACAAACGATCTATGAAGCCTACCTTATTACCAATCTCTTCTCCGTCATGAAGTTGAATAAATTGCTCTCATCTGACAGAATGAAGAACCATGCTAAAAATGCCTTGGATGTCCTCTTAAACGTCGTCTTCCAAAGACTCTCATCAAAGACTGCTGCCAAGCAATGTCTCAGGAACACTGTAGAAGACTTCTTCCTTAGGGAATTTTATGATTACCTCTATGAAGCTAACAGATATAATGAAAACACTTCAACCTCTGCCAAGATTGAATTCATGGAGAATAAGATAACCACTCTCTTCAAGGAATTAATGGAAATTGATAAAAAGGGACAAACCAAGTCCTTCTTCCATCAAGTATTAGACAATCTTCAAAAAGTCTTCAATGGATTTTCTAGCAGTTATATCTACTCGGGTGCTCATGAAAGTACTTTGACTCAGCTTCTTAGTGGCATTTGTGATGGCTCGCTCCTTCCCAAGGTTATCAGCGTCGCCATTAAGAATGAATATTTGCGAGACTTCGTCTTTAACTTGATCAAACTCATTGTTAAACTGATTGAGAAGGTCTTCACTAAAGATGGAGCCAAGATTAATGGAGAAACTGAAATCCTTCCATTATTCAATGAATTCTTATCATCCACTAGAGCATTGATTGAAGAAAGCGGTAGTACACTCGTTAAAGCCTATAAAGAAGATGATAAGAAGAAGAACCAGGTTCAAGACCTGGAGCGTGCTCACACAACGAGAAAGAAGGTTTGGAGCATTGTCCAGATTTTGAGTCCTAACTTGATGAAATTGCTTCTTTCCTACCAATCTACTGGTCAAAAAACCTCTATTAACGTTAAAATCTTAGCTATCATTAAGGATATCCTTGGAAATCCAGAGATGAACAAATTTATTAGTGAAAATCAACGCGAAACCCTCTATGATATTTTAAGTATTATCATTGGAACTAATTTCAAAGAGTGGGATGAAAAGAAGCTAAGAGTTGATCTCGGTCCTTCTGATAGATTAGCTATTTTCTTCACCTCCATCTTGCCCAAAATATATCCCAACTTCCGCTTATCTAGAGAGCAACTTGATTATCTTTATGAACTCATCGTTAAACTTGATACTGAATTCTTTAGAAGTTTACAAGATCCTCAAAAGCTCAAGGAAGTCTTGATCCAAGTCGCCAGCCTCTTGTCCGAATTCAGAATCTTGGAACCAAAGTTTGTCAATGCCATTCTTGGAATTATGCAAGGAAACTTCGAAGCCGCTGAACTAATCATTACCAGTGTTTGTTATAATATTCCTCAAGAAAGAATTAAGCAAATGGTCATCTATCTTAAAGATGCCAAGAAGATTATTGGCAGCAATCTGGACACCCTGAATAAGCTCTCTCTTCCTCCTAGTATTTCTTCTAAGGATGTGAAAGAAAATACAATTGATCCTGAAAACTGGAACCAGATCATGCAAAAGATTAAAAATGGAGAAGCCAAGCCAAAAGACCTCTTCCAAGTTGTTGATGCCGCTGGAGATAACTCCGGAACAATCAGTCAAGAAGAATTCCATATGTTAGCTAGCCGTCTTGGTCTTCAACTTACCAAACACAGAATTAAGGAAATATTTGCTAAAGTCAAGGGAAGCAAAGCAAAGGGACAAACCAATCTTGAACTTAATGAGAAAGAATTTGAAAAGGCTCTTGACTATTTGCAATCAAAGAACTTGAATCAAGCTCTCCAATTGCTCGGAATTACCCCTGAAATTTTAACTGCAATTTTGATCAGATTGACTATCCTCCTGCTTTTGATCTTCGTTTTCATCTTTTTGGGTATTCAATCATTCG
>Ga0065720_1020219_pt1 | contig 15940 bp, 15 predicted proteins | sample Thericmetagenome_FD_59107 | JGI IMG/M metagenome (GOLD analysis project Ga0065720, IMG submission 59107) | Thermophilic microbial communities from the Joint Bioenergy Institute, California, USA of rice/straw/compost enrichment - eDNA_2 v2... | ecosystem: Engineered > Solid waste > Grass >... | reverse complement strand
TTTTTTTTTTTTCCAAAGTTCTCTTGATTCCCATGTGTTTGTGGTTAGGCTGGCTGCAAACAGGCGTGCCCAGCGCGCATTAATCGTCCTTTGTTTTTTCCACTATTGCTTTTCAGTTGACTTAGCTCTTTTGTATTACGATTATATATACGCTGGTGATGGTGAAGGAATGTTGGAAATGGATGATGTATGGATGTCTGGATGGTTGAAATGAAGCTGGCGAAGGAATGGTTTGGTTGGACTTGCTCTTAGACTCGAGTAGGTTTGTGACAGACCCAGTTGGTTTGGGCATTGTCAGCCACGAGGGGTTCAAGGCATTTTGCCTCTTATTCTGTTTTTCTACCGGAGCTAAGTAAATATACAAGGGCCTTTTGTCTCAGTGCTGCTACCTATTGTAAGGGTCCTGCTGCCAGTTGAACAACTATAATTCACCAGTTTTCACTGGTAATCTTCTTTACACTATTATGTTCGTGTTGCCTATTCAGCCGTTGGTCTATGTGTAAGCTCTTCTGGATTTTGCCTGACTCCATCACTTTATTGGCACCTCATTCGCTAGCCAAATGCAACTGTTAGAAACACTCGAGACCAAGCAATTGAGCGTTGAGCTGTTGTTTGAACCCCCACTCCTTAGCGCAGCGGGACATCCATTGGGCACCTTGGTCAAAGCAAATGTGTCCTTCCGCTCGCTTATAGACACGTTTTTACATATTGCAGTGAAACCGAGTTTTCTCATCTTAACCAGTCAATTTTTCCAAAACCAGCCACCGTACCGAGATCAGCAGTGAACGAGGTGGGGCTTTCCGAAGCTTTGTTGTCGCTCTTGAACGCCTTTTCGGTTCTGTGCGAAAAGCTTCTGAAAACGAGAATCCCCTCCCACCCTCTTCCACATACACCTTTGCTCTAGAAAATCTGTGTTAGTGAACAGATCAATATCTAGCCAAAACAGAGTATCCTCATCAATCCTCTACCCGAGACCAATCACGTCACACCCCATAAGCAACCATGGCCCTCTCCCCAATTGCGAGGTCAACACTTCAAGCGGCTCTCATCAGTGCCATATCCAATATCCTCGCTCAGTTTATTGCTGCTCATCAGGCTGGGGTATGCTTCTTCTGCAGTTTTGTGGTATACCTGATTCATGGACTGACTGGATTTTAGCAACCTTTTGCCTTTAACCCCATCCCAACACTCCAATACACACTCTACGCTTTACTTTCTACCCCTCCAAATTTCATGTGGCAGGAATACCTTGAGTCCATATTCCCTGCTTACACTTCTCAGGAAGATGGGGATAACAAGAGCGAAATTAAGCGGATGCAAGAACAGCCTCGTTTAAACAAGATCAACACTCTTATCAAGACCATTTTGGACCAAACCTTGGCCGCTGTCCTCAACAATCTCGCATTTTGCCTGGCGCTGGGCGGGATGCGGATGGGTATGGCTAAACAGGCAAGCGAGTTTCTCCGCCTGCAACAGCAACACCATTCGCAAAACCAGTCTCCTGCTGGGAGCTTTATTCTCTCACTGTTACTGCTGCTTGAAGCTTTTTCGAAGACGGGGGGTCCGATGCGGTATGAGGACGTGAACTGGGCTGTGGTCTGGGAGCAAGCGAAGAGTGAACTTTGGGGGCTCATGATCGTTAGCTGGCAGTTTTGGCCATTGGTCAGCGTGGTTAACTATGCTTTCTTGACGAGCGTAGAGGCGAGAACGCTGGTAGGCAGTTTGGCTGGTTTGGCATGGGGTGTATATCTGAGCCTGTTTGCAGGGGGTAACTGAAGCGGGTGGACAGGATTGAGAAAGAGAGAGGGGCCACTATTGCTTTTATGCATCTTGCCCTCTTTTTCATGACATGGGTTGATGACAAAATATTGATTGCTGGAACAACTCGCAATACGGGCTGAGACTTTCCAATCTTGGACCAAGAGAGATTTCATGCTTAGTGATTCTTCAGCATTATGACCTTCGTTCTAGAGCTAGTCTAAGTCATATACCCGTGCCCCAACAACCCGAACTATGGAAAATGGAAAGTGTAGAGATCCCTCACGTGACGAGCCAGCCATAAGAAATCGTGCCTGCGCGGCATTCTTCGGTCCGTCGTCCTTCCATGTCTAGCAGAGGCCCAGCCTGGGCTCGGAGAAGAGAGACGTAACCATCATGGACCCAGAGAAACACCAAGAGCAAACGTGACGCTAGCCGACATCATTTCTCAGGTACAAAGCAGGCAAGTGAAGGAGCACATAACCGGTACCCCTTCAGCAGCCCGGAATTAGACATCACTTGCGCTATACATGTCTGTATCATACAAGCCAATGTTTGGCGATACTTCTCTGCAGGTGCCTGCCACATCAACCCCACTTGGTTTGACATTCATGGCTGTCGTATTTGAGTAGACAGCAGGAAAAGCTGTGATTTCATGACCGGCAGAGGATCCACATGAAAAAAAGTTGGACGATATAGGAGTAGAAGAAGAGGAACTGCGTTCGCTGGTTCCTCTTGGCGCGCGAATCAAGTGGGTGCATGGTCTGCATGGGATTCCCCCTGTCGTTATTGTTCTCAGGGAGGAGGACATATTTCAAGGAACGCATCTGTCATGTCTGTTAGTCTCTGAAACCGTTCAAAGGATATAGAGACCGAAACGTACCAAAAACAAAGAATTGGCCAGAAAGGTGTAAAGAAACACCATCCATCCAACCCAGCCACCGGTTCCCTTGCCACCATTGACAATCTCAGCAATAATGATAGTCACGTTGATGCCGACAAACTTGTATCCTGAGTATGCCACCAAGTCCAGCAACTGGCTCTCGTTGGAAATGCTCAGAAGATAGCAGCCAAGCTTCAGGCCGAGAATCTCGACGATTTGGACTACTACCGCGGTGGTCGCAATGTAGCCAAAAAGCTCGGGCTGGAACTTGCCGCGCAAGCCCGAGATTAGCGCCTGGAGGAAGATATATGTAACCAGCGACATGACTGGGATGTACATGTCCGGACTATTAATGTCGTCGCGCGGCGGCAAGTAATACCAATTCTCCTGACCGGGGCGACCACCTCCTCCAGGAGCCTGACGGCGCGTCCACGGCTTGTGTCGCCAGGGGAACAGGACCAGGAACAGTTTTGAGAGGACGTAGCTGTTGGTCACATTGAAGTAATGCTTGAGGGCGGTCACGTTCACGAAACGGTTGACCTAGCAGTCATGTTAACCATAGTTCATCCTAAGCAAGCCCTGGGTAGTTTGATCCTACGTTTTGCTCAAAGTATTCTTGTCCATGGCGGAATGCAGACTGGCCAAATTGTGTTGCGATCTGGGCGGCAGGGTCGTTTATGAAATTGGCATAAGGCCCAAACATTCCGGTGCCCGACGGCGCCTGGTGCTGTGGCTGAGGTTGGTAGGGGCTACCATCGTACGAAGATGCTAGCGGTGGTGGTGACCGGAGTTGTGGGACAGTCGAAACGTGTTGCGGCACGGGGTGGTGTAGCGGGGGCGAGTGGCTGTATGTTGGTCGCTGCATCGTCGGAGAGTTGTATGAAGCTGTCGAGGGCTGGAGGGTCGACGTCGAGCTGAGTCAGGTCGCCAGAAGCATCGATTGTTAGCAACAGAGTAAAGGGTCCTATCTCGCGATGCTGGCCCGAGGGTGTGGGGTTGCGTCGGATGTTGGATGTTTAAGCGTGGTGTTTCTGGACATGTGTTTTTAGGGAGCTCCTTCGCTGACGTCCCCCTGGGCTGGAGCTTCGGCAAGGCCAGAAAGATTGGCTGGAGCCTCCCGGTCTTGGCAGAGCAGGCTGAGCGGGACTACTAATGACGCAGCACACTGATCCTCCAATCACGACCTGAAATCTTGTCGATAAACTATGAGGCCGCGCCGTGTCAGTGGCGCCGCGACGACCCTTAGAAAGAGGATCCAAGAGTTGACCAAGTGGCAGCTTTGAGGGATCGCGCAGCCTATTTCCAGCTTCCCACATCAAATCGCACAAGGTCGACGTCTGTGCTTGATCGCCAGTCCGAAATGTTGGATGCATTTGAGATTTTAACCACCTCGGGTGTGGTCCTCTGGTCCAGGACCTATGCACCCGTGAATCCGTCGGTCGTCAATGATTTTATTACGGATGTCTTCATTGAAGAGAAGAGCGCGGTGGCGGGCTCCAAAAATGGCGGCTCTGCAGCCTCCAACCCTCCATACAAGCACGACCAGCACAGTCTGCGGTGGACATTCGTGAAGGAATTGGGTATCATCTTCGTCGTAGGTGTCCTGCACTTAGGAGATAAGATGTCCCACAGGATGTATGGCATACAAGGTGCTGACTATCCTGGTCGCAGGCTGTCTATCGTTCTTTACTACATCTTCCATGGGTTGACAAACTTGTCGACAATATCCGGGCCATTTTCGTCAGCCTATACAGCGAACAATTTAAGAGGCCTAATACCACGATTATCGAATGCATCAATTTTGACAAGTATTTTGACCAGCAGCTGCAGGAGCTTGAGCAGACGGGTTCTAGGGTTGATGCGCGCGTACCCAAGATTGAGGCACACTCCGCAGATGAAGAAGAGCAGCCTTCTGTTCCATCACCAGCGGGAAAATCTGAGCAGAAGGCTCCTATTGAGTCAATCTCCCAAAACCATTCGCGCCCTACCACTCCCAGCACAAGCCACCTAGTCGTGCCGAGACCAGGTCCCGGGGGCAAGTTGTCAAGAAGGGCCCGAAAGCTTCAGAACAGTAACTCGGCGCCTGCTTCTTCTGGCGATGAGGCCCCGTCGCGGAAAGGCAAACAGGGCAAACTTGTCAAGCGCGGCAGGAAGTGGGATGCAGATGGGTTGGCCATTGAAGATGACGGATCGGATGTTCAACTTGACTACTCAGCGCCTGCCTTGACGAGTGACAGTGAGGCTGAGGCCAGTGGGAGGGCAATTAGCATCGAGAGAGTGGATGCTTCAACCATGGGTTCGAGAACTAAGGGGAAGTTTGTGCTCAAGGATCTGGGAGACGAGGTCCACTCTATTTTGGCAGACGCGGAAGCCAAGAAGAATGCTGCAACAAGCTCCGAAGCTTCGAGTGGCATTGTTGGCTCCAGTTTGAACGCTATTGGTGGCCTTTTCAGGAGTTTTGTTGGTGGGAAGGTCTTGACGAAGCAGGATTTGGAAAAGGCTATGAAGGGGATGGAAGAGCATCTTCTTAAAAAGAACGTTGCCCGTGAAGCCGCGGTGCGTCTTTGTGAGAGTGTTGAGAAAGAGCTGATCGGTGTCAAGACCGGAAGCTTTGAGAGTAGGTCGACTCCGAAAGATCATGCTCTACCATAATGGCACAGTCACTAACACCATTGCGCGCAGGCATCAGCAGAACGGTCCAGAAGGCCATGGAGGCATCTCTCACTAAGATGTTGACGCCAACCTCTTCCATCGATCTCCTTCGCGAGATCGACTCGGTCACATCTCCCCCGCCCACTTCGGGTCGCCAGCGGCGGCCTTATGTCATCTCCATTGTAGGCGTTAATGGCGTGGGAAAATCAACTAACCTGTCCAAGATTTGCTTTTTCCTGCTGCAGAACCAGTATAAAGTTCTCATTGCCGCGGCTGACACTTTCCGGTCCGGTGCGGTCGAGCAGCTGGCTGTGCATGTACGCAACCTCAAGGAGTTGACGGCCCGCGAGGGTGGCAGGGTCGAGCTGTACCAGAAGGGTTATGGCAAGGATGCTGCGGCCGTCGCCAAGGACGCCGTTGTGTTCGCCGCCCAGGAAGGGTTTGACGTGGTGTTGATCGACACGGCTGGTCGTAGACACAATGACCAACGGCTGATGTCGTCACTCGAGAAGTTTGCCAAGCTTGCAAAGCCCGACAAGATCTTGATGGTTGGTGAGGTAAGTTATGCTTGTTATTACGTTCTCTATGAGAGATATGTTACTGACCTGAAGCAGGCTCTTGTGGGCACAGACTCCGTGGCACAGGCAAGGAACTTCAACGCCGCGTTTGGCGCCGGCCGTTCACTAGATGGCTTTATCATTTCCAAGTGCGACACTGTAGGCGATATGGTTGGAACTTTGGTCAGCATTGTACATGCAACAAACGTTCCTATATTGTTCGTCGGTGTTGGGCAGCACTATTCAGATCTGAGGAATTTTTCTGTCAAGTGGGCAGTTGATAAACTCCTGAGTAGTGCGTGACTGCTCAACTTAAGATAATCCATGTGCGGCAAGGTTGGAATACTAGATAATATATGGAATTTTTCAGCTTTGCTGATCCAGTAACAAGCTCTCCTGAATAGTGATTACTTTAATAATCTTGTCTTTTTGAACTACTGGGCCGGCGTGTCGGTGTCAACTTGCAATCAGCCCATCCTCGAGTCTGCTGATGGAGGGGAGCGTAGGACAGACCGTAAAACCCTTGAGACCAGAGTCAGGGTCTCAGGGTTAGGGTTGATTTTTCAAGATGGCGCGTCACGTGTTTACGTGAAGCTGCGTTGAAGGCCCCGCGGTCATTAGCGCGTCGCCCATGCAGCTGAGGAATTACGTATACTTCCCTTCTTTTACCACCGACTGCATTCGCCAGCTACGGCGCCATGCCAGTTCCCAATGGCACCCGATGCTCTCACAAACCCTGCTCAGCCGGGTCAGCACTCGTATGCTGACTCAGCAGGTCCTGCAGGCGGGCCTCTCCCTTCTGCTGCCCCTCCACCCTCGACACTTGCTGCGCAGCTCGTGGAGAACATCTCGACTTCAAGCACCAGGCTCACACGACCCGACGAGACTAGCGAACTGAAGCGCTTGTTTGCTGCCATCGAAAAAGTCAAGAATGACCCAAGCTGTTTGAAGACTCCTGAGCAGCGTCTTGAACATAACCACTTGCTCGTCTATGTTTGTGGTAGTGTGCTGCTCGATAACCTGAAGTTGGACGATGCGTTCGCCGATCGTGAGCGTCTTTGCAACGAGACATCCCGCGCCATAAATTTCCTCAAGGTCACAATTCAAGAGACGCCCGCGGTATTGAAATGTACCACCGATGGGAGGACTTTCATCCACCGCGGACAGGAGCCGCTGTGGGTTTGGATCTTGCCTAAGGTGCTCCGAGTTCTAGGACATCGGAGATTCATCTCTCTCTCAACAGAGATAAAGAATTTTTGTTGCGAAGTCTTGAAGTTAGCCATGGGGAATGAGAAGCTATGGGACTTGGCTCCGTTGCTGTTGATTTACCTTAGGACAAACCTAGGAGGTATGTAGGCCTTGTTTACATGACGTCATAACGAAGTTGCGCTAACGTATACGCTGTATCTAGCCATTCTCGCTCGCTATAAGTCTTCGGATATGACAAACTTGCAACACGGCCCTTCTGCGATCACCCTTCCTCCCAACGTTTTTTTTGAGACCTGGAATGGCAGTGCACCACACACTTGCACCTTCACTATTCCCGACGGTGAACATGCTCTACGACATGCGGTTACCCTCGCTACCATCATTGCTGACGTGTCCATCTCAAGGACACACGAAGTTCAGCAAATTTCCCCTCATGATCAACAGTTAGCTTCTCTTTTAGATTCCTTGCAATCCCTGAGCTCTCTCTTAGCTGCCTGGCCCATGCCGTTAGGGATTGGATTGGCACCCATGATTCAAATCCCTCTCGATTTGGCTGAGGCCTATAGTAATTGTCGGAGAGTAGAAGGAGTTTTGAGCCACAAAGCCAATACATCGCTGGTATTGGTGTGTGCCAGTTTCTGCCAGGCTTCAGGCTACCTGGCGGCTGAAGATGAAGACGGTGCATCTTTGAGGCGTGTCTTCTGTTTAGCTCTCGCTCATTTGGCAAAAGCCTCTACCAACCATGAACCTACGGCAAGGCTCGTGACCTCTGTGCTACTTCCACTGGCACAACGACTTACTGCCGACAACCCTGCTTTGGGTGCGAGCACTGATGTTTGGGTAAGTTCCAAGTCGCTTGCCATCTGCAAAGTATAGAATGTCTTACAAATAGCCAAGAGGTCTGTTCAACTTCTCGTTCACACAGTAGCTGGGTCAACTTCGCCGGAGCTCAGCGAGGAGATTGCAGCAGACAAGTTCATCGATACTCAGTTGCGTCAGCAGGTTCAGAAGCTGCCGCTTAGACGGACGCGGGAACAGCTTGAGCTCCGGCCTGCCAAACGCAAGAGATCCGATAAGGGACCATCATTAATGTTGGACGTAGCAGGCCGCCTGTGTCGGTTGGTGGGCGCTGATCCTTCCAGTCAAGTGGATGCTCTGGAATCTCACATAATGTTTGTCTCTTCTTCTTAGAGTTGTTGAATCTGAAGCTAACAACTACCAGGGAACGATACCCTCAGCTGAACGAGGATGATCAATGCTATCTGATTGATCTCGTCTCCCGGATCCCCTGTGTCGCCGATGAGACCCTTGAACTTAGGAAGAGGAGCCTGTCCGCAGGTGGGAACTTCCATTGCCCTTCATGCTCCGATGAATTGATTTTGTCTCCTTCACCATCAGGTCGACACCAGGAAGTCAAGCATCTTGGCATCACTCTGTTCAGCAAGATAATTAAACTCCCGAGATTCATTGAATCAAAAAAGCCTCGGGTGTATGCCATGATTTGCCTGCGACGCATCGCAAGGCATTCAACGGACGAGGATTTTTGGGATCTTGAGAAGTCCGACCCTGGTCAGTGGTGCCTGCAATCGCTGAACAGCTCCATCCGAGAGCTTCGCATTGCCGCTGGCAGGGCCATTCCGGTGTTCATCACGGAGCCCGCTTTGGCCACGATCAACAAGGAGGTTATCAAGCGGAATCGTGCCACTGTCTTGGCTTTCTTGCGATCTCTTTCTGAAAAGGAGTCCCCTCGGCTTCATGAGACCTGCATCATGGCTTGGGCACAAGTAGGCAGAGTAGTCGCCGATGACGAGCTCAATCTGGTTGTCCTCAAACTTGTCGAATATTTGGGGCATCGGAATCTGACAGTGTCATCCTTCGCCTTCAACGAAATAATTAATCTTGCCGAATCTAGAGGCCAATCACCATCACAATTGTTTGAGCCTTTCTGGTCTAACCTCGGTTTTGCTGTTGTCAAGGACCTAATGACCAGGCCCCAGACAGCACGGATGGTTGCCGACCTGCTTCAACTCAGTGTGCCGGAACTTTTGGAGTTATTGCAGAAGCATGCCCTTCCTTGGCTTGTCCTTACCAAAAAGCGCGAGGTTATCCGAAAGATTGCCGAAGCTCGTGGCGAGAAAGAAGAATGGCAGCCGTGTCTCGATCAAGGGAATCTCCCCTCGATCCTAGCCCTCCTTTTGATTCAGGATACACCCGATGTTGCTACCCATGCTATGTCTTTACTTGGACATGTTTCTGAGAAGATTGCCAACAGTGAGCTAGTAGAGCTCCTAAGAACAGACCCTATAACCATTGCTTTGGAGTTGTTCAAGGCCGCGGCTGATTCCAATGAGAATCGGAAAACAAGGGCAAGTAGCTAACGCATCCTTCTATGTTGAACGGAGGAATAAGGACTAACAATGCGTAGGTCAAAGCTGCTCTGACCACCATGGCAACCCTTCTGTTAGGAGATCAGAACGACAAACGAGCCAAAAAGTCTCAAGTAATTGGGCGCTATCTTCAGCAGCACGCCCTTGGTTTAGCACAACGTCTGATCGAAGTGATAAATGACACCCTGCAGCTACATCCGCCAGTGGCGGAACAGAGGAGGTGTCTTGGGGCTATGGAAGAGATGATACGCATATGCAAGACTTATGTCTGCATTGCCCGACCACAGGTACGATTTAACCTGTTCTTTGTGCTTCGATTCTCGTTTAGCTGACAGAATCCCCAGATCTCTGCCTGCCTGCTCTCTGCAATGGCGTTGGATGATCTCCGGTCTGCTGCCTTTTCCTGTTGGGAAGCCATGCTTACCTGCATGGAAGAGGCTGATGTGGAAGCACAGCTTGAGACGACGTTCTTCATCATCGGATCGTATTGGAAGACTTTTGACCTTGCTACCAAGCAAAAGGTCAAATCTCTAATATCGACTCTTCTTGAAGCTCACCAAGCTCTCTTGCAGAAGTATGCGAACAGGCTGCCTTCGTTAAGACACATCAGTGAGCTTTCCGATTTGTGTACGGCACTCGATAATCTGCGCCCACCCTTAGATGTCAGAGGTGCCTTTGGCATCTTTGCCGAGCGCTTGAAGCATGAAAATCCAGGAGTGGTAGAGCTTGCGCTTGTTGAGCTGAACGCCTTTCTCCAAAAGCACCAAGATTACGTCCAAACATCAGCAATCAGCGAGCAGCCGGATACAGTTGTGACTGCGCTAGTTCGTTCCCTGCTTGACTGCTCTGCCAAATATAATGGCTGGCAAACGGACATTCCTCGGCTTTGCGCTGAAGCCATGGGGCTGATCGGCTGCCTCGACTCAAATCGTGTTGAAACAACGCGGGAACAGAGACAATTCGTCGTTGTCCACAATTTCGAGGATGCTCGAGAGACCACAGATTTCGTCGCCTATATGCTTGAAAACGTGTTGGTCAAGGCGTTCCTATCGACAACCGACACCAAGTTCATTGGCTTTCTTTCCTATGCCATGCAAGAACTCCTCGAGCGGACCGATTTCAAATATGCTGCTGCGGATCCCAAATCCGAAATACACGCGGCGATCTACAAGAAGTGGCTCGCGTTCTCGGATAACACGCGTGAGGTGCTGACGCCGTTCCTGTCCTCAAGGTTCGTCGTCGCGCCTATGCCTCCTCAGACGATAGAATATCCTGTCTTCAAGCCAGAAAAGCCTTACGCCGTCTGGGTGAGGGCATTCGTTCTCGATTTGCTCCGCAACGGGCAGCATCCGTTTAGCCAAGCCCTATTTGAGCCCCTCTGTCGGTTAATCAAAGTCAAGGACCTTGTGGTTACAGAGTTCTTATTGCCTTATGTTGTTCTGCACGTTATCGTAGGACAAGATCATACAGATGCGTTCAGAAAGAAGATTACTGCTGAATTGACGGCGATTCTCCAACACCAGCCCCCTGAAACTGCCTCATATGTTGAGAAGGAGGACGCCAAACTCTACTACCAGGTATGAAGCCCAATTGTGTTTACTTCGTATCATTACTAACTGATAGTGAAGGCCGTCTTTCGCATTATTGATTACTCGAGGAGATGGCTGCAAGTCAAAAAGTCGAACCATAAAGTCTCAGACAGAGACCAATCATGGATCAAACGTGTTGAGGAGGTCATCGGCTCTCTTGATCCTGAGCTGATGTCACAGCGAGCAATCGACTGTAATGAATATGCTCGAGCTCTGTTTTTTCTGGAACCGCATATCGAGGCCCGAGGGAAGCACCTCACACATGAAAGGGGGGACAGGATGTTGCAGTCGTTGCAGAACATTTATACTAATATCGACGATCCCGACGGCCTTGAGGGAGTTTCGGCAATTTTGCAAAACATTACGCTGGATCAGCAAGCTCTCAACCATCGCAAGGCTGGCCGCTGGACTGCCGCGCAGACATGGTATGAGATTCGGCTCGCCGAGTCGCCTGATGATCCAGACATCCAACAAGATCTTCTTACATGTCTCAAAGAATCCGGGCAACATGGTTGGTCACTTCATATTACTCTTTTTTGGATTGTAGCCTTTCTAACAAGATATGACAGACGTCTTGCTAAACTACGTAGAGGGAATGAATGTTACAGAGAGCAACGTGACTAAGGTTGCGCCTTTTGCTGTTGAAGCTGCCTGGGCGACAGGAAGGTGGCAAACTCTCGAAAAGTACTTGCGGTTGTACAATGCGGGAGACGTCTCAGAGATTTTCAACCTTGGCGTTGGCCAAGCTTTGCTCTGCCTGAAGAGCGGAGATGTTGCGAAGTTCAAGGAGCATATTCAGATGTTACGTGACAAGGTGGCTGGCTCCATGACCTATTCGGCAACGTCGTCGCTCCGGGCATGCCATGATGCCATGCTGAAATGTCATGTCTTGAGTGATCTAGAGTTGATCGCAAACGAGAACCTCAAAGGAAATGGCGATCAGCAGGCAGTCCTCGCCACACTGAACCGTCGGCTGGAGGTACTAGGTGCCTATGTCAGCGACAAACAGTACTTGCTTGGCATTCGCCGAGCCGCTATGGAGCTGATGAGGTATGGTTTTCTATGTTTCGGGCACCAGTGTTCTGCTCTGACTTGTCACAGGCCCAGGTTTGCAAACGAGGACATCTCTTCCCAATGGCTGGCTAGCGGCAAACTCGCGCGGAAAGCTGGTTCAATGCACCAGTCATTCAATGCAGTGCTGCATGCTCAACAGCTGGGCGATGGTTCTGCTACCATTGAGCATGCTAAGCTCCTCTACAAAGATGGACACCATCGTAAAGCCATTCAAATCCTGCAGTCGGCCATCGCCACGAACTCTTTCATCACGGACAATTCTGCACTTACTCTTCCACCCACTTCGAGCAAGGGCCAGGAGACCCAACGGAGTCTCTTGACCGCACGGGCACATCTTCTGCTTGCCAAATGGCTTGATTCAACGGGCCAGACGCATGCTAGCGCTCTTCGGTCTCAGTACCAACAAGCAGCGAAGACGTATCCTCATTGGGAGAAAGGCCACTATTACCTTGGCCGTCACTACAAGAAGCTACTCGAATCAGAGAAGGCCCTCAAGCCGGATGATCAATCGGATGAGTATCTTACTGGGGAGATGGCGAAATTGGTCATTGAGAATTACTTGCGGTCTCTCAATTTCGGAACCAAGTATCTCTCTCAGACTCTACCTCGTATCCTCACGTTATTCCTCGAGCTGGGTACTCAGGTTGAGAACATACGAACTTCGGAAAGCAAGATCACCGTGACGCGAGAGCTGCACCAGCGCAGGAAGAACATCCTCATGGACCTCTACAAGCACTTCCTGAAGCACATCCCGAAGATGCCGGCATACATCTTCTACACGGCGCTTCCGCAGATTGTGGCCCGAATTGCCCACCCCAACCAGGAGGTGTTCAAAGTTTTGGAGCAGATGATTCTTAAGGTGATCGAAGCTCATCCTCAGCAGGCTCTCTGGAGCCTGTTCCCTCTCATGACGACGAGATATTCCCATGAGCGCCGAACGCGGGGTATGCAAATCCTGCAGGCCGCTCGTTCTCTGTCAAAGCGAGTGGAAGGTGCCGATTATGACCTCAGCAAGCTGATTCGGATGGGTGAGAAGCTGGCCGAACAGCTTTTGGTTGCGTGTAACACAGGAGAGTTCCAGAGCAACAAGACCATCACAGCAAGCATCACAAAAGATCTGAACTTCAACCACAAGTGTACGCCGTGTCCTCTGGTGGTACCAATTGAGGCTTGTTTGGTGGCCACGTTGCCGACCCTCACCGACAACGTTAGGAAGCACAAAGCCTTTTCTCGAGATGTGATCACAATCCATTCCTTCCTTGATGAGGTGTTAATCTTGGGCTCCCTGGCGAAACCCCGCAAACTCACTGCCAGAGGGTCTGACGGGAAGCTATATGGGTTGTTGATCAAGCCCAAGGACGATCTTCGAACAGACCAGCGTTTGATGGAGTTCAACGGGCTGATCAACAGGTCTCTGAAGCGGGATGCTGAAGCAAGTAGGCGGCAACTCTACATTCGCACTTACGCTGTTACCCCTCTGAACGAGGAGTGCGGCATTATTGAGTGGGTCAGCGGACTCAAACCACTGCGCGACATCTTGCTTGCTCTTTACCGGGCGCGAGGCATCTCCCCTAACTATGGAGAGCTCTCGAATAAGATGCGTCACTCAATGATGACCGGGGACATCCGCATCTGGACAGACGACATCATTCCCAGCTTCCCACCTGTGCTTCCTGAGTGGTTCATTCAGCAGTTCCCCAATCCCTCGGACTGGTTTGCTGCCCGGCTCAAGTATACGCGCTCGTGCGCCGTCATGTCCATGGTGGGCACCATCCTGGGCCTGGGTGACCGGCACGGGGAGAACGTGCTCCTGGAAGAGGGCAACGGCGGCATCTTCCATGTCGATTTCAACTGTCTCTTCGACAAGGGCAAGACATTTGCACAGCCGGAGCGTGTACCCTTCCGTCTAACACACAACATGCAGGCGGCCATGGGTATATACAGGCATGAAGGCCCTTTCCGACATTGTAGCGAGCTGACACTTCGGATCCTGCGACAGCAAGAGGAAACGCTCATGACCATTCTTGAGGCCTTCATCTACGATCCAACGTTGGATCTGCAAAGGACCAAGCGGCGCCAGCACGATGGCGGCGTTATTCGGATGGATCCCAACAGCGTGGTTGAGACTATCCGCCGCAAGGTGCGCGGTCTGCTGCCGGACGAAAGTATCCCTCTCGGCGTGGAGGGTCAGGTTGAGGAGCTGATCAAGGAGGCGACGAACCCGAAGAACTTGGTCGCTATGTACATTGGATGGTGTCCGTTTTTGTAAATGTTTTGTCTCTGTATCTGCTAGGGCGTTTCAGGGGTTGTTTAGGTCTTAGGATGACGAGAGACGGGGATGAACTGGTCGCCCGGACGTAGGATTATTATTGACACTGTGTGGTATTTCGAATTGGCATAGGAATGTATGGACTATGATTCAAGCATCTCTATCTGTAAATAAAACAACAATTACATGTGGAATTGCATCGGTTGCTATATCTATCTTGTACCATTTGGCACTCTAGTCAGATCGTCTTGTTCAAATGGCTGTAGAAGAGAGAAAATTGGCTGCTATGGAGGGGGTCGTTCCTCTATAATCAGGGCTGTTCGGGCCCTGAGGAGGCCGCTGCTGAGTGGTGGCCCCACTAAAACGCTAAGTCCTAGTCCAGTGCACTACCTTTTCTGCTCAACACCAACCTTCGACCTTCTTTCCCACAGGGTGCACCTTCCTATCTATCAGTATAATACCATTGACTTTTTCCATGATTGTTTGCAGCGTGTAATTTCCTTCACGTATTTATTTTCTTTCAATTTTAGGCTACGATACGCCGGAGTTTGCCTTCCGAGTACCTCCCCCTCCCCCCTAAAGCCGTGCGTGAATCGATAGAAAACCAGTTCGACGCGTCGCGCCACACATTCTTTCTTCCCTTCCCTTCGACCTGCGCCTACCGCCATTTGCGTAGTACAGCGTTCAACGCCTGACAACTGCAATTAACAATTTAATTCCTTAACGATACTTCAATTGACTCTCTGTCAACATGTCGTACCGCATTGGTAAGTATTTTTTTTTCGTGGCAAAGACCCTCTTGTTTGCTTTCTGATATCGATCATTCGCTCTTCCAACCCAGCTCTTGCAAACCAACTTCATGCTCACCGTTTGAGTACTACTGATATGGAAGCCTTCTGGAAAGAAAAGCCGGACAAGTCATTTCTCATCGGTGTTTTTGTCTTTTTAAACCTCGATTTCCTCTATTGCCTCAACTACTTAGCACAATCGCTAACTATATCTAGAAATCTGCCCCAACAACCGCGCCCTTTGCAGAGACAAGGTCTGCAAAGAAGCCGGAATTAAGATCCGCAAGGGAGAGCTCCGTTTAGGGACCTGGGTTGAGGTCCAGGACCATGGAGCTTGGCATTGGCGCCATTGGTACTCATTTTTTCAATCATGCAACCTCGTGGCAACAGTCACGGGTGATTCTCCCGGTTGGCAATGTGGCTGACTTGACATTCACATTAGGGGATGTGTATCGGGTGAGCAAGTCGTCAATATGCAGAAGAAGTACGCGACCGATAAGCCCGGCGAGTACAATTGGGAGGCAATTGACGGCTGGGAGGAGCTTGAGTAAGTCTGCTTTTCACATATCATCGTGTAACTGGACCAGATCACGCTGACCATCAATTAGGAACTTCCCCGATGTACAGGAGAAGGTGAAGCGCGTCATCAGGCAGGGACACATCGATCCAGAGGACTTTAAAGGAGTAAGTTGTTCCGTCAACTTCACCTATCCGCGGCCACCACTCTTGACTTTCGCTTCTCATCCCGCTTCCTTCGTTTTTTTTTTTTTTTTT
>Ga0065720_1020218_pt1 | contig 15940 bp, 8 predicted proteins | sample Thericmetagenome_FD_59107 | JGI IMG/M metagenome (GOLD analysis project Ga0065720, IMG submission 59107) | Thermophilic microbial communities from the Joint Bioenergy Institute, California, USA of rice/straw/compost enrichment - eDNA_2 v2... | ecosystem: Engineered > Solid waste > Grass >... | reverse complement strand
TATATATATATATGTCTGAGGCTAGATCCACGCGGAACCCCTGCATGACCTGTCCAGACATTCCAAAGTTCATTGTTTGTTGCCTCCATGTTGTAACCGGAAAAATCACGCCTTCAGCCCTCTGAGGTTCACATGTAAAACAACCAGCACTCAAGACCGTTGTTGTTAAGATCTGGAAGGTTGCTCTTCAATTTCATACAGGATGATCAACATTTCAGCCTACATATCCCCACCCATGCGGATGAGGTGGTATCCCTCATGACTTGAAACAATTCACCCAATGGGAGCTCTACAGACATGCAGGCACGCAATTAACTGGTGACACTGGCTACATAAGCGCTATGGGAGCTTGTGCGGGGCTGGGGGAGGGGGGAATGCAGGCGGATGCATGGCTAGGGGAAGTTCGGAGAGTCACAAGGAAGAGTGTCCTGTGTCACTTTAAGCTGAGGGTCAACTTTGCCTAACATCCGAATGCTCGAAGAGGTTATGGAAAGCTGCAAGTACACAAACATCAACGGCGCTTTTTCCAGTCCAGATCAAAGTTCATGTCTGGACTGCCCAGAGGGCGCAAGAAATAGGTGTTCATCTCTTCCGCCAAGCATAGGGAGCAGTGCCTGACCCCCACCCATGCATCAATGGGCGCAGCGACACCGAACTTAACCGATTCATGTACGTCATAGGGTAGCCTCCCTGGCCTCGGGAGAAATGCGTGTGTGCAACCCCTGAATTGCGGCAATATGAGAGCCCATAAAACATATACGTTGCATCCAGATCCCGTTCCTGCTGCTCGCCAGATGCGATATGAGTATAATGTGTATATGTATACGTACGAACCGTTGGTGAACTTGATGGAAACTGGGTGGTTACAATATTTCTAAGGGATTGCCTGCCTAAGTCAGGGTTGATTTTCTCAGCTATGTGGCAGGAGGCCGGCTCTGACTCAGTCGTGTCAGCTTGGATTGAGATCGGCTGCGCCTGATTTTGCCGCTTGGATTGATGTCATGTTAGAAGGTAATGCTAGCCCTTGCCAACTCATCCTCCCCAGTACTCAATGCCTAGCTTCTGGTCAGCGAAGCTAAAGACACCAGCTCAACTTATTGACTAGTTCAACGCACGCAGAACGACGTGGTCAAGTCCTAAGTATGCCAGAGCAGAACCATCTTGTGCCGAACCACAAGAGAAATGAACGGTCGGACGTGGATCCCACTCCGAATCACAAGAGCGGCTCTCGATGACATGACCTTGCAGTTTACAGTTGGGAACTAGAAAGGCAGGAAGATCCTGCGATGGGGGATCGTAATGTTCAACGGCATGGCAGCCTTCATCTTTTATTCTGGCCCATAGAATGCACTTGATAGTTTTGATCAAAACCCAAAAAGGGCAAGCCGGGAAGTTGAACGGCCAGCCGGAGTTCTCGTAACTTTGTTGTCCCGATGAAGAATGTAAGTGTCAGGAATAGTCTCGCTGGGTAGCCATCAAGGTGTCTCCTAGTCATACCATTGGGCACCAAAACATCCATAATGAGCGATGCGTCACAAATTGTTTGCAAAAAAACTCACGCGTGGTTTGGTGCAACCGGGAGCCCTGCTGAGAAGACCGTAAAAGGTGATGTTGACAAGCGTTTTCGCCCACAAGCATGGCGAACAACAAGCAAAGTTGTGGTAGGTGGCGGGCGAGCCAAGAGCCAAGTGGTCACCAACAAGGCCGCTGATGAAAAATTGCCGTGACAACGGCGACGTTTGCAAAGCCGCCGATTACCGGGGTGGCGCGGTTGAGAACAAAATGACGATCGCACTATGCGATGAACTTCAATCTCAGCCAGATCAGAAAGCCCGCAACAAAGCTTCGGAGCACTGAGATGTGATTGATTCTCAGCTCTCAACCGTCGCTCGCAAGCATCAAACTTTAACTCCCCACCGTCTCTGGGGCTTTGGCGGAGATCGCCTGTTGATGACAAGCACAACGCTTGGCATGGAAGAGAGCCCTGATGATCGGAGATCTGTCCTAAAATTTCCCAATAGGCAAACACAGCTCTACGTATCATTGTGGCCAACAACTACACGGCACTTTTTGCCTGTTTCCTGTAGATGACACCAACTGACCTTCAGCCGTGTTGGCTTGTCTCAGAATGCACATGCTGGGCCTCTGCTGTCCATCAAGACCAAGCCGCCAGTTGATTCCAGTCCTGCAGAAGCCTGCGGCGCATCCATGGACTTGTTGCCCCCTTTTCGCCCACCAACCAGGCCAGGGACTGGAGCCCAGAGGACAAGGGAAAGGTACCTTCAACGGTCAGATCCGTGGACCTGAACCACGCCTCAAACCTACTGTCTCCACTTTTGAGGTGCTAAATCTCGCGATGAGCCAAGTCTTGAAGTGAGAAAAGACAAAAAATCATAATGTGTGGCATTCCCGTGTGCTGGAGACAACATGCACCAAAGTGTGATTGCAGCAGGGCAGCCGATCAACAAGACTTTTCGACGTTTAATAATGAACATGAGTGTATTGAGGTGTGAAGGGTGGTTCGGCCGATCTAAAGTTCTGCTGAAAGCGAGTCACCGCCCATGCGGACTGCCTAGGTTGGCTAGGGTCGTTGGAGCCTCAGGCATCATCTGTGGAGCTGACCCACCGGCCACCGGCCGTGTGAATGGGCGAGTGTGCTGTGGGTAGCGTCGCGCGAGCCACGGAGAGCCACTGTCCAGGGCGCTGAAGGGGACCGGGCCGCACGCAAAAATCCAGCAGCTCCGCCTGGCTCATCAATCCGATCTCCATTTCACCCCCAGCCTCTCCTCTCACACCATCAGGCACAGCAGCGGGCATCGGTCATCCATCAACCGCTTTCCATCGTCGTCTCCGCGTCCTCGCATCCTCTTATCACCGTCTTCAGAGTTCTCCATCCGATCTCACCAAAAATCTCTTTCATTCCATCATCCCTGTCTGGTCTTTGCATCCCTTCTCTACCCACTGCAACACCTCTTGTTTCCTCTCCGGTCGTGAAAAATCCAGGGAAAAAAGGCCAATCAGAGAGCGTGTGAATCCATCCTCGACAATCCTGTCTTTGGCCCCGGCTGAGGCATTTGGCAAAGACACATCCGGGTGCGAGCACACGGTCGACTTTGTCAATCGACGCTGTCCTCTCGGGTCCATCCTCGAATCTACATAACAATTACCCTACCTACTGCTTTCCTATCGTTGTTCTTATCCTCGAGCAGCTGTAGCTTTTCGTTCGCACCGTTAGAATTGAAGAGCACGCAACCACGCGGTCTACGGTTGACTCCTCTCCCACACACTTCCTTCAGGACCAGGGCCGTACTTTATCGCTCTCTAACTCCTGGGCGAGTGTTGCCCTGCTCACGTCTGTTAGGTACGCGGTGCATGACCCACTGGCCCATACATGTCTATACATAATAGCATAATTTGTCGATATGTGTTTCAGTTCTGACTCTTTGCCATCTCCCACAGGCAGGGCTACATCACAACGACAAGTCCATCCTTCTCCGAGCCCCGACTGCGGTGCCATTGATTTCCCACACTCTCCCTGACCTTGTGCCGTCCTTGTGCCTTGTAAAAGGCAAGTCAGGATGAGGGAAGCCAACTTCAGCATACCTAATGTCAACAAGGCATCGGTCGGTATCACCACCGCCCTCTACGATCGCCGGGCCCTTGACTGCACGTCAACCCTGCCCTTGATCAACTCCCTCAATCACCTCGCCTACCTTACCACTTCTTCAGCTCGCATCCGCGATATCCTGACTGTCGATGGCGGTATCGAAAAGCTCGTCTCCATTCTCAAGCAGGGTCGTAGCAAGGATGTGATGGAAATGTGGAAATGGAACCTGGCCTTCCAGTGTGTGGTCAACATAGGAGTCAGGGGCACCGAGGCTGTTCGCACCCGGGTTGTCGAGGCCGACATGGTTCCTGTGATCGCTACTATTCTCGATAATTACATCAAGGTCACCGATAAGTTGCGTGAGAAGGCTGAGGAGAAGCATAGGTCTGAGCACCACCGCCACCGTCTCGGGGGCAGCCGGGTGCATAAGTCGTCCAGCTTCTCCTCACGGGCAGCAACACTGGATGTGGACCAGCGTACATTCCGGCGGCAGGCACCGCCGCCGTCGATTGACGTGTCTGCTACCCTGGTCGGCCCATCCGTGACGGTTGTTCATTCGAACGTCGATGCGACTCCAACCGCTCCGCAGTTCCAGCTAGCCCCGACCCCCACCGCCGATCGTGCCCCGCTGACCGCAACCACTCATCGTCCGCACCAATTCCTCAATATTCCTTCCCCTGCTCCTCAGACCGCCTCGCCGGTGGCCCCTACAGTGCCTTCCATGGATATTGATGGCCTCGCATCTCGTGCCAACCGTGACTTGGATCGTTTTGGTGGCATCATGCCCCCTCCAACTCGTCCTGCTGTCATGGCCTCCCAGCCTACCTCTCCCACAACCCCCCTTCCTCCCCCGCATCTCCCGTCACCTACCGTTAGGCCTACCTCGGTCACCACTCCTACAGCCAGGGCTCGTAGACGCCCATCCATCCGCCACCAGCACTCGACCGGAGGTGAGACAGACGATATGAATGCCGAGAGCATTACTTCAGAGGAGTCGCCTGCGGACACTGAAATGTCAGGGACCGCCGAAATGCAGACTCCACTTGGCGTCCAGGAGATTACTGTGGAGGACGGCGACAGCATGATGACTAATGGGGGAATTGAATTGACCACACCGACTGCTTCGGAGGCTCAGGAAGCCACTGCTTTCAACATCACACACGAGGCTCCTGTGGAGGGCAGCATACCCCCAACCAATACCCAAACCAACATCACCGCCATGGGTCTATCCCCAAACCGGCCAACCATTATGGTAAGCCCGCCGACTCCAGCGCCAGCAAATGCCAGCGTTCCTCGCTACCTGCTCGACCGCCAACTTCCTAACCCGCAGATGCTGGCGGGCATGCCCAGGGAAGAGGATGTGCTGATGTCGCTGCAACTACTCGCATATGTTTCCAAGTACTGCAACCTCAGGAAGTATTTCCAAAAGACACATTTCGTCCCGAAGCTCATGCTCGGCCGGGAGATTGAGCTCCTCGACGGTATTGACCCCGCGAGCATTGAAGCCGACCTGGAAAAGCAAGACGCCATGGCCGAAGAGGAGTACTGCATGCCGAACGACGTTAACATCTTCCCAATCGTGGAGAGGTTTACCGTGCGCCATCACAGCACCGATATGCAGTACTGGGCCGGCGTGGTGATGCGCAATCTCTGCCGCAAGGATGACACGCGCGGTGGGATCCGGCAATGCGCCTACTACCAGTGTGGCAAGTGGGAAGAGTTCACCAGGCAGTTCGCGAAGTGCCGCCGCTGCCGACGAACCAAGTACTGCAGCAAGGAGTGCCAGAAGAGCGCATGGGCGTTCCACCGGCATTGGTGCATTGCCGCGACGCAATGATGCATGTTGAACAGGAGTGAACAGCGGCTGATACATATGGAGGAGTTTGCGTCATAGACTGAGGAGAGGGAAGGAGAGAGGAGAGCTGTGCCTGTTGGACATGATGCTTGTTTTTTTTATTCATAGCTTAACTGATACCCCCGTGCTGGTTTCCCCTACCTGCCTTATCTACATCCATCTCTCTTTCTCTCCCATTCCTCCTGGTCTTGCTGTCTCCTGGTCTTTAGAGACTGAACGAAATTACGGGCACGAAAGCATTTTTTTATGGACATGGACAACGCGAGGAACTTCTGAGCTTTTCCTTTGGTTTGCATGACCCTATTCCTTAATAATGTCTAACTGGCAAGAGTTTTGTTCGTTTACACATATATCCCATCCCATCATGGTTCCCTCGTGCTTTTTGACGTAGTTTATGATTTGCCCTTCCTTTCTCCCTCATCATCGGGTTCGGTCGGTCGGCATGGTTTGGTCGGCGGTCACAGGTCGGGTTTTCTACGGCAATGAGTTTGGCTGGCTGGCTGGCTGGCGATTGGGCTGGTTGGTTGATTGACTTGACGATTGGTTCTCGATGCACTGCTGGCAGTTGATCATCGCCGATCCTCAATTGAGCGATTCGGCGCAGCATGCATGGCAATAGTGGGCATCCTCGGCACGACAATCGCGTTCTTTTTCTTAAATTTTTTTCTTTTTTTTTTCTTTTTTTAAACTTTGTCCTTTCACCTCTTCCTCGAAGGCATTCAGTTTTCCCGTTTCGTGGCACATATACATACACCATCACATGATTGAGATTCGGACCAGAAAAGCTTTAGTTAGCATGGATGGCGTTCTCTTTGGTGTGCTATGGCAGTTCTTATCCATGACATAGCATGCTTTTGCAAAGACGATGATACCAAGACAGATATTAGAATGTTTGCTTGCGCGCGGATACCTAGCTATCGCAGTGCCGCACGCATGAATTTGTGGTGGTTTTCTAGAGAATACACAAACTGTACTGAGTTATCGTGTTAATTGGCACTTTGTGGTGATGGCGCGTGGGAGCTCGGGGGCCGTAAAGAGAGTAATCATTCCGTTGAAGACTTGCTATACCGGCCAAACAGCTGCTTTGACTCCAAGACGAAGGGCTGAAGACGTAAGCATTGGCTTCCTTGTACTACACTGTGTTTGACAATGTAGTCTCCTGACAAATCCATCCTCATAAATGCCCCGAGTGTCCTTGCAGATGTCTCGGGAAGCTTAGTGTCCAGTCTTTTTATTTCAACACGGCCTTGTCTGCTGACCCCTTCGAGTCATCGGCGTTTGGGTCAGGCGCGGTGGCTGACTGGCTCGGGTACGGTACCACGGCCCCATTACTAGGGAGATATGATAAGATAGAAAACGGATAGAGGACACATCCCGGATATGATCCGAAAGATGGGGAAGCATTTGTCTAGCTTGAGTCTGTACAACATCATGGTATTATTAACGTTGTTGGAATAAGTGCGACAATAATGTGGAGGGGATCAGCGCTGTCTCGGGGTTCGCATGATCACCTAACTGCTCAACATAGCCAGCCAAGTGAACAACTGCGGCCTTTCTAAATTGTTTACCATCCGACAGAGAGACTACTAGAGACAACATGTATAGGTAGCCGATGATGATGATATCCGTACATTCAATTCTTCCCAACTCACCCAACTGCATTACCTAAAACCTCAATTTCTCTCCCTGGACCAGGTGAGTGTATCTATCTCTTTGCGGCAGCAGCCTTCCTCCTAGCCTTACCGGGCCGGTTGGCCTTCTTCTTCTTGCCACCGCCAGCACCGCCGCCATACTTCATACGCTTGACGCTGAACCCGCTCAGGTCGCCAGACGAGATAGCGTCACCCGACTTGGAGCCGCGCTTCTTGCCACCAAAACCGTACTTGGCGTTTTTCTTTTGCCGCTTGGGGTTGGGAACAGGGTGGTCGCCGTCCGCACGGCGCTTCTTGGGCTTGGAGTCGCGACTGAGTTCGTTGTCGACGGCGACGTCGAACGGATCGTCTGCCTCGGTTGCACCGAGGGCCGCGGACCCGCCTTCGGCGCGTTCTGTCGGAGATTGGAGTTAGTAGACTGTAGAAACAGAATGGTGAATGAGGGGTGTAGACATACTCCGCTTGAGCTGGTTGATCTTGTCCAGCGCCTCGCGTTTCTGCTTGGCGCGCTCCAGCTGTTTCTGGACCTGGACAGCCTTGCCGAACTTCTTGAGGTCGCGCTGCTTGCGCGCCTCAGCAGCTGCCTTCTTGGCCGTCGCCTCCTCTATGAGCTTCTGCTTGACCTTTTCCATCGTCGCGTCCGTCCGTACCATCTCGGCGAAGTAGTCGGTCGGCCGCGTGAACGGGACGCCCTCCTTGCGCAGCAGCGAGCGGCCCAACCGCGCCGCCTCCAGCGCCTGGTTCATGAAGGCCAGCTCGCGCTGCAGGTCGTCTTCAATCTGAGGGATGGAGTCCTCCGTACGCTTGGATGCCACGACAGATTGGTGGAAGGAAAAGGGGGTCGTCTTTGGGTTGATGTCCAGCTGGATACGCCGCAGCGCTGTGAGCAGGCCTTCCTTGTTGTTAATGGTCTGGCGTGTGCGCGTGCCCGCGGCGATTTGCTCTTCATCCTCTTCGTCCTCGGGCTCTAGCTCCTCGACGTCAATCTCCTCCTCCTCATCTTCCTCATCACCTGACTTGTCCTCGCCATCCTTATCAACATCCATCTTGTCTTCTGACATCCCATTTTGCGCCTTGTTGCTATCTTGCTTCTTGTCGTTCTCTTCGTCGGAGTCGAGCTCCGATTCTGAATCGGAGTCGTCTATCGCCTCGAAGTCGATGTGGTGGGTTGGATGTTCATCTCCGCTATCATCGTCGGACTCGTCTTCGTCTTCGCTGTTTTCGTCACTGTCCTCCTCCGAATCAGACTCATTGTTGCCATTGGCCCGAATCTGGAGTTGCTCGTCCTCGCTCTCGTCCTCTTCGCTCTCCTCGGTCTCCTCTTCCCGTTGCTCCTCTTTTTCCGCGACCTTCTCGACCACAGGCTCGTTGCTCTTTCTCCTATCGGCCTTTTGCTTTTTGGATTGGGCGTCTCCTGTCTGAGAATTTGGCTTTGACCCGGCCTTGGGGGACTGTGTCGCGCCTTTCTTCGCCATGATTACTACTGGTGGTGGGTATGGTGAATTGGGGGATGGCTTGCAACTGCAAGAAGACGGCCTTCCCAAAACTTTTTTTGGCTGCGATGAAACAGCGATAAGATAAGGTGGGGTATCGTGTATCAACCCTAACCCTGCCGTTTTTGTGGACAGTTTGCTAAGATAAAGGGTTAGGGTTCGTGCTTAACTCGGCCCTTCACCATTCAAGCGATCACCCATTGTCCCGGACGCTCATTACGTACTCTCTGATAGGTGTGTAGCTTTGAGAAGGTCCCTTTTAAGACTGCCACGGTGCTTCGAGCATCTGTAGCCAAAGTCTGCAAAAACACCAGCTCTAGGATACGGGGGACTTCCGCAACAGTTCAAACGGCCGCAGAGAAAGGACAGCGGTCTTGTTTGTCCTGAGCGTAGGTATGTTTGGTAACCAAAACAGTATCATAACCTTCATATTTTCTCTATCCCATAATATTCATTTACAATGTCCATCTTACGAGATCGTCTTCTCCACCATGGTAATGCCATGCTTCTCCGCCAGCTCCTTCATCAACGGCTCGCAAATCTCCCAGGTCATCGGCGCCAGGATACCCTTCTCCTTAATCTGCCCACTGAGCACCTGCTTGACAGCAACTGCGCAGGGGACACCAACGGTCTTGGCCATGGCTGAGTAGCCGTTAGGGTCTCCGTACTCAACGAGCGTGCTGGTTCGCGTCTCACGCGTGCCATCGGCATGCTCGATCTCGAACTTGTGCTGCAGCATGACCAGGTCGCGCTCACCAGGGCCATATTGCATTTTGCGCTCCAGGGTCGCGCACAGCGTGTCGAGAGGGTTGCCCTTGGGCGTGATGGGTTCGTCAGAGAACAGGCCGATCCAGCGCAAACCAGAGAGAATGCGCTTCTTGTCCTCCTCCGACTCGAAAGTCGCCTTGGAGAGGATGGTGGCCTCGAGGTCGGCAGCGGACGAGGAAGGGGCGCCGATGACAGCCTGAGTAGCCTCACGCCAGGCGACGGGCTTGGAAAGAATATCGAGCGGGGTATCCTCAAGGAAGCCGATGTCGACCAGAACCTTGATGAACTGCGGGAAGCCCTGGTAGCGCAGAGTGCCGCGGATGACAGTCTGGGCCTCAGGGATGTTGTAGCGCTCCTTATAGGCAGTCGAATCTCGGTTGGGGTAGGCGACGAAGGCATAGCCGGGGTAGATGAAGTAGGGCTTGGCCGTCTTCATGAGGTCCTTAGGGGCGACCTCGACAACGCGTCCGTCTTGCCACCATTTGCCGGCGTTGCGCAGGGCCAACAGCACACCGCGTGACGACCAAGAGAACTTGTAGCCCAGCGGGTTGTCCGAGTCCTCAGGAGCGGGCAAACCACCGCAGTACGACAGGAAGCTGATGATCTTGCCACCGGCGCGGTGCACCTCCTCGATGGTCTTGATAGCGTACAGGTGGTCAATACCGGGGTCGAGACCAATTTCGTTCATGACGGTGATGCCAGCCTCCTTGGCGGCGGCGTCGAGCTCCTGCATGGCGGGAGAAACATAGCTGGTGGTGACGACGTGCTTCTTGTTGCGAATGGCCGACTTGATAACGGTCGCGTGGAAAGTGTATGGGATCAAGCTGATGACCAGGTCGTGCTTGGCGACCTCGGCATCCAGCGCCTGGTCGTTCGTCACGTCAAGCGAGATGGGAGTAGCCGTGGGCACGCCCTCGGCCAGCTTCTGGGCGGTCGCCAGGGTACGACAGGCTGAATTATTAGCTCTCCTGATGCTCCATCAAGCCATTGACCGTCAGGAACGCTTACCAACAGTCACCGGAATGCCGGCTTCGCTGAGGACATCAAGCGTCGGGCGGGTGACGAAGCCCGCACCAAGCATGAGCACCTTACTGAAAGTCCATGGTGGTCAGCGCAATGACTCTTTGAGAGTTCTGTGATGGTACGTTGGTCGAATGGCGACCGTGATAGTAAAGATGCCACGTACTACTGGGAAAGATCAGACATCTTGACAGATCTGCGAGTGCGATTGAAGCGATTGGGAAGCTGAAACTGGAGGTTCCTGGGGGCGATTGCAGCTTGATAGGTTTTTTTTTTTTCAGTCTGCCGCCCTGGGATGTCGTCCGTGTCCCTATTGTCAAGCGTCCGATAACGGCCGATGCTACAGAGGGGCATAAATGTGGGGAGCTATGGCGGGGTAGCAGGGGTCAAGGATGAAGTCATCGGTTCTCAAGATGACTCACCCAATAACGGTTAACCCCAACCCTGATTGTCGGGGAAACTAAACAGAAGGCTGTACTAATGGTGAACAAAGCAGAAGCTGTCGTTGCTTGATGGGCCACGGGTTTTAGGGAGTGTATAAATACCACGGGCTAAGTAACTATGAGAAAGCATGAAAGAAGCGTGCCGTTGTTATTACTACTAATGTCCAATACTGTCTGTCTCCCGCAACGCTGAGAAAAAACCCTAACGGGAACCCTGGTTGTTGCGGCGACCAGCGTTCCGTAGCTCGGGAGCACTGCTGAACTGCGCGGTAGATCGGCGAAGCTGCGGAGGTGGGACGGATTGTGTGCGTGAGGCTGATTGCTGAGGTCTCGGGCAGGGAGCAGTTGTAGCTGGTTCGTCAGCCTTCACACGACCCCACGGAACCGGGCTCCCGGTCCCAACGGGAGCGATGGGCGGCCGTGGAGGAAGCGAGGGTGATTGACGAACAACAGGCGGACTCAACTGGAAGGGCTGGCGACAGGCCCTCGTGAATGGGGAGGGCGGTTGATCTCCCGGAGGGGCAACCAGCCCCAAGGCGGCAGGGCGGAAGAGAGTCACCGGGGCCGGCGACGCGTGCCCGGAGGAGGAGGAACGAACGGAGCTGGAAGGGGCCCTTTCGCTTACTCGGCGGATGAAGATCCAGGTCTCCTCGCGCTGTTGCTCCGGAACAACACAGCCAGGGCACAGGCAGTCGATCGCCAAATATGGGACCAACTGGCGAAGGCAGACGGTTGGGGCCCGGGGAGCTTCTTCCTCACCCTGCCCGGGGATCCGGACAGGGTAGGTGGGCACCCAGATACCTTCCCCTGGCGCTGTCGTGGCGTTTACGTCGTTTTCCCTTCCCATGTTGCCTTTTTTTGTCTTGAGCGACTGCTGTTATATGTACCGAGGAAGAGATGTTGTTCTGTTTGCTCTGTCTTGGGAAGAAAATTAGGCGTTTATACTGGTAGAGGATCGACCGCACTGATCAGCATCACAATAGAAAAAGTAGCCTTTAGACGTCATTATTTGCATCTTTCCACAAGCATGTGTTGTATTTCAGATAATTCTTAAAAAACAAGAGTATCTGATGTTGGGATTGATCTCTGGGAACAAAGCACATGGTGACGATCTTGACACGACTAAGGCTGGGATATCTTTGCAATCTTTGGAAAAGAGAATCGTGAAACAGTTCACTGCCCACAGGCGTCTGGAAATTGGACTCAGGACACCAGGCCAGCGAATCCCTCCTGTTGGACCTTTTTTGTTGCCAGGCCGACGGCGAAAGTAAGGGCTTGGTCGTAAGTAGCGCTTGTCTGCAGTGCGTACAGCATGCCGGCAATGAAAGTGTCCCCAGCTCCTAGAGTACTTCATCCGTACTTCGTGTTAGTAACATGTGTTTTGGTCCGTTCGCTAACGTTCGTCTAATGTTGAACAACGCGGACATAAACTACCCGTGATGCGCTATCCGGGAGAGCGTGCTGAGAAGTATGATGCATTTACGAAAAAAAAAAATAAGGACTTACTCGACTACTTTGATCTGTTCGCCTGAGCGGTTTGCCGGGCAGTGGATGTAGCGACCTCCTGAAATAAGAGAGCCCGCACCATCTGCTCCCCATGTGCACACTGTGAGTACTCTGATCCCAAAAACATCAGCTGATGTCAAAAACATGACGCGAAGCAGGAGAAACTAACGCCTTCGAGGATCGTGCTTCACTCCTGAGGCATGCTTCTGGATCTGAGTAGCCCTCACTCTGCGATTTACTTAGTGTCTGCAAGAATGCAATCTTGATTCACATGCAGTTATTCTTACCTCAGCCCAAACTTTGGAGTAGAATACCACATCTGCCTCGGAAGCCAAATCACGCAAGCCTTCGCGGTTGGGTTTCTCAACTTCCACACTGATCTTACACCCAGGAATGGCATTGCGTAGATAGTGCATACACTGAAGCGTCGTAGCGGGAATTCGGCCCTGAGTATGATGAATAGGTAGGTTAGTCGACTCAGTGCTCAATGGTCATGGTAACATCCCGGCATGCGGTGAAAATAGAGCAATATGACGTTTATGGATTCGCCCATACTTCGAAATGGAACCACCACTCCGAGTTTGCCGAGTCCTCTGCAGGGTTCGTTTGCTGCTTCAGTCCCTCAACAATGCCCCGAAATTCATCAGTCGTCATTTCAGGCAAATCGTTCCAGTTGACGATAGTTCTGCTGTTCGTTTCATCGCTCCGTAGGATCCAGCTGGCTGCTGCTTGGTCATGATCATCACGGAACAGACAGCTGCTAAAGTCAATCACGTCATCACTACCACCATCATCGTTGTTGTTTTCATGATCATTTGACCTTGGAAGAAGTGAGGATAATATGAAGCTTGTAGCAGGAGAGCTACGGCGTGGCAAAGTTGAGACTAAGTGTAGCTTGAGTGGAGTGTCTGGCAGCGCTGGCGCTGGGTCTGGTACAAAAGCTGCCTGGAAGGGGTTTTGTGATGAAACTAGTTGGGCCAAAACCTCAAGTGAGTTAGGGCAGTTTCCTCCGCGGCGAGTTGATAATCCAGTAGCTCGGAGTTTGGTGTCTTCCTGGGGGTAGAAAGGGACTCTGCGGATGGAGAGATGAGTTGCCGTTCGCCAGAGAATCCGCTTCCACCGTAGGGGCACGTCCTTGACTCACGTTAAGATGGTGTCGATGTAACAAGCACCAACGAGGACAAGGTGCTTCATATCGGTTTAATAGAGTTTATGAAGCGAAGGGATGCAGTATGGCTTGTCTTGTTTCGTTGCTTTGGTTTGATCCCCCGCAAACAGTAAAGACGGGTCTCAAACCCTGGCTAACGGTAAGCAACTTGAATGTTTCATTCGCTAAGTAGGTGGTTAATACAGAATCAGAAGCTATCTGCGGTAATTTTGCCATTGAACTCTGGAGCAAGTTGACTGATCATGACGATTTCGGTGTGTAGATAACCTTGGGGACTTACCAGAGACTGATGGGCAACTGAGGGCTAAGGAGTTGATGGCGGGGCACAGACGGGAGTTTCTCCATTTGGCCAATTCGCGGCTTTCCAGGGTAATTTACGGGCCCATCTGTCACAGCCTGTATCGGGGACAATTGATTTCGCGTACAGCAAGAATGTTGCTGAGAAAGTTGCTCAACAGCAAGAAAAGCGAGCGTTTAAGGCTCAAAGTAATGTCATCGATTTCTATGACAGGCAAAATGGATTACAAGCTGTCCTGTTCCTTGCGTCTCCAGAGCGATGAAATTCTTTCCTGAATCCACCCTCCGTACTTAATCTTGGCAAACCTGTCCCGCTGGTGTGGAAGCTCACCGCCTGGACCCACATATTCCTCGGCATCCGCGCAGGTGACGCCGCAACCCATCCCAATGCCGTGGCGCAGCGACCCCGCCAACGCCAGCACCGCGATTTAGGATCGGAAGCCTAGCGAAAGAGATCCAACTTCCGTTTTGAGTATCAATTTTCGAGCATGTAAACATCCGTGTGTTTTTTCCCGATAAACAGCAATGAAGCGAGTCGATTCCAACAACGATTGAATTACGCTGGCACTATACCTACGGATACACTACCGCATGTAATCCGTGAATAGGGTTGAGTTACCAGGCTCCGAGGACTTTGTGAGCGGACGCGACGGTCTGCCCGCTGCAGACCGGAATAATACCTACCTTCGGTGTCGACCGAACGGACATACTACAAAGCGCGACAACCGTCTTGCAGGTGAATCGGCCGTGGTAGGTTGCGAGATGTACAACATCCGCCAATGCCGTCCTGCATCTTGCAAGCAGTCTAGTCTGGGTATATTCCTCGCCTCATCCCGATGAGAGGACAGATATCCAGGAACTGCTCGCATTATTAATATATAGGGCTGAAAAGAGGGGCACACATGATCGACGCAGGGAACAGGCTTTTTGCATTTTGACCCACGCCCCAGTCGCCGGTGAGCCTGGGATTGGCCAGCGTCGCATGGCTGCCGCAGACGGGCCGGTAGCGGCTCCTTTCGAGCGAGCGAGTCTTCCGCTCGTTTCGTTGTGTTGACGGGGAACGGAAGATATCCATCGTTCATCAAGAGCGAGAAACAGCGGCATCGAGGGACCCATTCCGAGTCAATGCCGTCCAGAAGTCCAGAGCTCAGGTGAAACACTCGAGAACACCGTGACGATACACAGTACAGTATAATCCGCACTCCATGAACACTGCCTGAGCCGCAGAGGATCTTACATGAGCACCGGATCGAGCAGAAGCAGCCGGCTGGTCAGCGCTGTCAAATGTAACCAGAATGTGATTGCCAACGCCATCTAGCTGTCAGGGTCAAACAATGGGAAAGATGGCACTGTAGATGCAATGATAACCGGCTTTAGTAGGCAAATTTCGAGGATACTTGAGGCTGGGACATGGCGCCGCGTATGTACGCTAACAGGACCCTTGGCATTACAGTGCGCCAAAATAGCAGCCAGTCGCTCAATCTCTCGACTCGATCTTGGGATACACTTTAATTCCTGTTAGGCTGTTCTTCCCGTTAACAGCCAACAACCGACGCTCATGATTGGATTTGCGGGAGGGAACCCGGAGGAAGGTAAGGATAACTCGGGTCGGAATAAGATGTGGCTTTGCAAGGGCGTTCCAAAACTAGGGCGCCACTGCCAACCTGCTGCGGACGCGCTTTTCACACTGTCAGAACACGTCTGCAGCACTCGACAGCCCAATCACCAACCTGGCCGCCTTCCAATCCGCACTCAGAATGGCAGCCGCACAGCCCGAATCATGCTTTAGGAAACGTGCGATCTCTTTTTCCTGACGGAGTAGATGCTTGTAGTATATACATGGTAACTCGACAAGCATCGGCCTATCTGTTACCCGCCAACCAGGCGCCGATTCGGCGCCAAACGAGGGATCGGCATTCAGTCGTTCGGCCTAGGTAGCAACTTTTAGGCAAGGAGCGGAGTTCGATCTGCAGCGGCCGTCCATCCTGCGATCTGTGGAGAGGAAAATTTATCATGCCAAAGATGTATGTTGTGGGCGCTGCTACATAGAAAAGACAACTAAACAAGGATTCTGCACAGGGGGTTGGGGGCCCCAGCCGGCGCCCCTGGATACTGCACATGCTGACCGGGG
>Ga0065720_1020217_pt1 | contig 15941 bp, 17 predicted proteins | sample Thericmetagenome_FD_59107 | JGI IMG/M metagenome (GOLD analysis project Ga0065720, IMG submission 59107) | Thermophilic microbial communities from the Joint Bioenergy Institute, California, USA of rice/straw/compost enrichment - eDNA_2 v2... | ecosystem: Engineered > Solid waste > Grass >... | reverse complement strand
TGCTCGTGTTGTTCGAGTCCTCGACCGTGGTGTTGGTGGTCGTGTTGAACGAGTCGTTGATCGACTCATCGTCGTTGTCGGCGGTCGCGTTGCCCGTGCCGGAGTAAGCCCCACCCGGGCCCACCGACACCGAGCCACCCACCGTGCTCACATCCCCCGAACCGAAGCTCGTGGCGTTGTCATCCCCGGTCACAGCCTGGTTGCCGTCACCGACGACGTTCCCACTGCCCTGAACATTGCCGTCACCGATCTGGTTGTTGTCGCCCGTGACGACCGTCGAGTCCTCGATGTCCTCACCGGCCACCACCGCACCGTCACCGGAGTTCGACACGAAGTCGATGTCCTGCTCGAACCGGCCACCCCGGTTGTCGATCTCCTGGTTGACGATGTTCGTGATGTCCCGATCGTCGATGTAGTTGTTCGTGATGTAGGTGTTCAGGTACCGAACCGCAGCCTCGTGGTCCGACTCGCCCGGATGCGGCTTCGGGTGCGGCGCCGGCGGAACATGGATGTGGTTGCCGTGCGAGTCCCGCACATCCGCCAGATCGATCGCGTCCTTCACATCCTCCACCGTGAAGTTCCCGCACGACGCCAGGAAACCCTCCGGATCCTCCCGGAACGCAGCCCGCTGAGCCGGGTCCCGCAGCAAGCTCAGAATCAGTTCGATCAGCGTCGTCGACGTGGTCATCTCGGGTCACTCCCTGCTCGGGTTCAAGACAGCTGCCGGACCATCAACTCCGGCCTCGACCAAAAACGTAGAGCCCACACAGCCACGAACCATCGGGGAACACCCACCAACCCGTAGGGAGCCGTTGGGGGATCCGCGGGTGGCGATAGGGGATCGGGGGTGGGTCGGGCCCGGACCACGGGCGCGGAGCGTCGCGGCCGGGCGCCATACTGCCTGTGAGGGTGGTCCGTGCGCTGGGCGCCGTGGGGGAGCACGCACGCGAAGGGATGGCGGATGAGTTACCGGCTCGGGATCGACGTGGGCACCACGTACACCGCGGCCGCGGTGTGCCGGTCCACGGGTCAGGGCTGGTCCGAGCCCGAGACCGTCACCCTCGGCACGCGCGGCGCCACCGTTCCGTCGGTCCTGTTCATCGCGGCCGACGGCACCGTCGTGGTCGGGGAGGCCGCCGAGCGGCGCGCCGTGACCGACCCGGACCGGGTGGTCCGCCAGTTCAAGCGCCGCATCGGGGACCCGACGCCGATCTTCGCCGGCGGCCGGGCCTGGGCGCCCGAGGAACTCTCGGCCCGGCTGGTCCGCTGGGTCGTCGACCGGGTGGCCGAGCGGGAGGGCGGCCCCGCCGACGCCATCGCGATCACCCATCCCGCCTCCTGGGGCCCGCACAAGAAGGAGCTGTTCGCCAAGGCGCTGGGGGCGCAGGGCCTCACCGTGACGTTCCTGGCGGAGCCGCAGGCTGCCGCGCTGTCGTACGCCGCGTCGGAGCGGGTGGCCACCGGGTCGACCATCGCCGTGTACGACCTCGGCGGCGGCACGTTCGACGCGGCCGTCGTGCGCAAGGCCGACGACGCCGGCCCGTCCGGGTTCGGGCTGCTCGGCCGGCCGGAGGGGCTGGAGCGGCTCGGCGGCATCGACTTCGACCAGGTCGTGTTCGACCACGTCCGGGAGGGGTTGCCGGAGGCGTTCGCCGAGCTGGACGAGGACGATCCGGCTGTGCTGTCGGCGGTCGCGCAGATCCGCCGGGAATGCACGGAGGCGAAGGAGGCGCTCTCCAGCGACACCGAGGTCTCGATCCCGGTGCTGCTGCCCGGTTCACGAGGCTCGGTGCGGCTGCACCGCAGCGAGTTCGAGGCCATGATCCGCCCGCAGATCGAGGACACGGTGGCGGCGCTGCGCCGCGCGATCCAGTCTGCGGGTCTGTCCCCGGAGCAGCTCACCGCGGTCCTGCTGGTCGGTGGTTCGTCGCGGATCCCGCTGGTCGGGCAGCTGGTGTCGGAGCAGCTCGGCCGGCCCGTCGCCGTCGACGCGGACCCCAAGAACGCCATCCCGAAGGGCGCGGCGCTCGCGATCACCCCGCGACCGGCCGCGTCGCCCGCGCCGGGGACCGGCGGGCAGCGCCCGGGTGGCGCGGCGGGGCTCGGGGCCGGGGCCGCCGCGGGTGCGATCGCCGGGGCCGCCGGGGCCGCCGCGGCCGCTGCTCCCGGTGGTGTCCGGCCTGCCGGAGCCGCTGCGCCGGCGCCGCCGCCGCGACCGGCCGGCCCGGGTGTGCCGCAGAACCAGCCGCCGACGGCAGCGCCGCTCGGCCCGCCGCCGCAGGCCTGGCAGCCGCCGCCCACCCCGCCGCGCCGGGACGTGCCCCCCGCACCGCCGCAGCGACCCGTGCACGAGCCGGCCAACGCGCTGTACTCCGGCGGCGCCGAGCCCGTGCGGCCGCAGCGGCGGCCCGAACCGGAACCCGACTGGGACGACGCGGACTACGACTACGGCCAGCGCTACGGCGGCCTCGACTACGACGACTACGACGGCCGCCGCAGCGACCGGCCGACCGGGCTGCTGCTCGGCGTCGGCGGGGTGCTGGCCGCGGCCGCGATCATCGCCGGGGTGCTGATCTGGGGGATGAACCGCACCTCGAACGCGAGCCCGGAGACCACGGCAGGGGATTCGGGTGCGGCGACGACCACCGCGGAGCAGCAGCCCACCGAGCAGCCGACGCGCACCCCGGGCCGGACGACCGCGCCGCAGACCCAGGCGCCGCCGCCCCCGGTGACGAGCCGGCCGAGCTCGCCGACGACGAACCAGCCGCCACCGACCACCGCGCCGCAGACGGAGAGCCCACCGAACTCCGGGGCGAACAACTCCGAACCGCCCCAGGGCAGCAGCGCGGGCGGGAGCTCGGAGGCTGAGTCGGGTTCGTCGGGTGGTGGTGCGTCGAGTGAGGCAGCGTCGGGGTAGTGGAGCGTCGGGTCGGCGTCCGGCCCGGTGACCCGGCCCGCCGGTGGGGCCGAGGCGCCGGTCGTGCGCGGAGCCTGAACAGGAGGCATACGTTCCGCATCGGATCGGCCACGATGGGCCACCGAGATGTGACGATCATGGATCCTGCACCGATGAGTCGGTGACAGAACGCGGGGAGCTGTTCGTCGGGGGAGGCTGGCACGCGATGTTGCGCATGGGAGCGCTCGTCCTGGGCATGGAGGTGGCCGCGGTCGCGTTCGCGCTGCTCGGTTTCGGGTGGCTGGCGCTGCTGATCGGGCTGCCGTTGATCGTCGCCACGCTGCTGATCGTGGTGGTGGCGGCGTGGTGGGAACGGCGGCGGGCAGCGCAGCAGGCCCGCGAGGAGCAGGAGCGGGAGGAAGCGGCGGCGCGGGCCCGCGCCCTCGACCCGGAGGGCACGGTGTACCTCACCCCCGGGCTCATGAGCGGCTTCTTCGAGCTGCCGTCCGCAGCCCTGCCGGCGCGGCCGCAGGAGCCCGCCGCCTCGCAGATCCCGACGCAGGCGACGGCGGAACCGGCCCCGGACCGCGTCCACCACTGACCCGCGCACGCATCGTTATCGGCGCGAAAGGCGGGTCGGTCCACCATCGCGAGCGCGCGGCAGGCATGCTGACGGGGTGCTGATCGGGATCCTGTTCGCCGTGCTGGCGATGGTCCTGAACAGTGCTGGCGCGCTGGCGGCCGGAGAGGCCGCCCGGCGGGTCACGAAGTCCAGGCCGCTCGTCGTGCAGCCGTTCTACCTCGGCGGGCTGCTCATCGACCTGTCCTCCTGGCTGTGTGCGGCCACGGCGCTGCGCGTGCTGCCCGTCTTCGCGGTGCAGGCAGTGGTCGGCGGCTCGATCGCCATCACCGCCGTGCTCAACGCCCGCCGCGTCGGGGCGCGGCTGGACACGGCGACCCGGCTCGGCGTGGCCGCGTGCCTCATCGGGCTCGTCCTCGTGGCGGGCAGCGCGGGCGAGAAGCACGCGGGGGCGTCGTCCCAGTTCGTCGACATGGTCCTGATCGGGCTGGTGCTGCTGCTCGGCGTGCTCGTGCTCGTGCTGCGCCAGTTCCGGCACGCCTGGCCGCTGGCGATCATGGCCGGGGTCGGGTTCGGCGGCTCCTCCCTGGCCATCCGGGCCGCGCACATCGAGATCAGCCCGGAGTTCTTCTCGCCGTCGGCCCTGCTCGCGCAGCCCGCGCTCTACCTCGTCGCCGGCTTCTGGCTGGTCGGCATCATCGCCTACTCGACAGCCGTCAACCGCGGCGACATCGGCACGATCACCGCCGTCTTCATCGTCACCAACGTCGTGGTGCCGGGGTTCATCGGCATCGTGCTGCTCGGCGACGCGGTGCGGCCCGGCTTCGGCTGGGCGTTCGTCGTCGGCCTCGCCGTCGCGATCACCGGCGTGGTCACCGTCGCCCGCCGCCCCCAGCCGCACCCCCGCGCGCAGCACGGCCGCGTCCGCTGAACCCGGGTCGCCCGCGAGCAACTCGCCGCGCCGACCGGGTTCAGAACGCCTCTGCCTCGGGTGACACCGGGAGCGAGCACAGGCGGGCGCCCTGCGCGAGGGTGGTCTCTGCGGCCGCGACCGATCGGCGGCCGAGCCCGCACGAGGCGGCGACGTCGACGGTGGCGCCGACCGCGTCCTCCACGGTCGCGAGCAGCTGGTCGCACTGCTCGTCGGTCAGCTCCTCGTGCAGAAAACCCGCCACCACCCGCGTGCCGACGGGCAGCCGCAGCCCGGCGAGCGGGGCGTGGAACGCCGGGTCGAGGGTGGGCGGCAGGTGGCCGGCCGCCAGCGGCAGGTGCACGAACTCGAGCCTGCGGCCGGCGGGCCAGGCGCGGGCGACGGCGTTGGTCAGCGTCACGAGCGGGGCCGTGCTCGGCGTGCCCGCGAGCGCGCGGTGGCCGAGATCGCCCAGGCACAGGTGCAGCCCGAACCGGGTGCCGACCGGCGAGGGCCGCGCGAGGCGGGCGAGCCCGCGACCGCACCACGCGGCCGTGAACCCGCGCAGCACCGCGGGTGTCTTGATCACGACGACCTGCTCGGCCGGTGCCTCCAGCTGGAACACCGCACGGTCGCCGAGCTGCTGTCGGATCTCGGTGATGTGGCGGGTCGTCGCGTCGGTGAAGGCGCCGCGGTGCCGCAGCGGCCCGGTGGGACCGAGGGTGAACAACGCCATGTCCAGATCGCTCGGGATGCCCACCTGGACGGACCCGGTCCATCCGGCGGCGCGCGCGATCCGGTCCAGCTCCTGCGCGTGCCGGGGGTGGCCGAGGTCCAGGTCGATCCCGCGCAGCCGGCGACCGCGGCGGACCCGGAGGTTGAGCTGGTCGTCGTAGTCGGTCCAGTTCCCCTCACGGCGCACGTCGAGGCTCGGGATGGTCGCGCAGGGACACGATCGTCCCGACGACCCAGTTGCGCCGGTCGCCGGTCTCCCCGTCGGGGAGGTGGGCCAGCCGGCCGCGGGAACCGACGATCATCGCGCGCACCGCCTCGTCGGCGGACTCCGCCGGATAGCTCCCGATCAGGTGCATCGAACGGCGTCGTCCGCCTGCTGCCTCGGCCGTGGGCGGCGCAGCGTAGGGCACGGATCGGACGAGCAGGAGGAATCGATCAGTTCGACTGCCGCCGGGCAGGTCCGCTCGGCCGAACCGGTTGATCGAGCCGGCCGGGCCAGCGCCGGGTCGGCGGCGCCTTCCAGAAGACCAGGAAGTACGAGTGGTTCTTGCGGGCGTGCCGCTGCCGCAGCACCCGGCTCACCCCCGGCCGCGTCGGCCGGGTGACGACGAACAGGTCCTCGGTCTGCAGGCCGTAGCTCGTGTACTCGTTGATGATCTCGACGTGGGTGAGCCGCTGGCGGTTGGCGCACACCTCGTCCTGGCACTTGACGATCGCGATGCCGCCGTCCCGCAGCACCCGCACCGCCTCCCTGCCGGCGGCGAAGTACAGCTCCAGGACCGCCTCGTGGTACTTCGCGGAGCCGGGACGCGTGGCGTTGTTGCGGTAGTACGACTCGAAGTTCTGGTGACCCACGTGCGCGCCCTGGCCCGGCGTGTGCATGTACGGCGGATCGATCACGATCGCGTCGATCGATCCGTCGGCGTACGGCAGCGCCCGGCAGTCCACGCCGTCGGTGATGTCGGTGGCCAGCAGCGTGATGTCGGGGCGGTCGACCCGGCGCCAGAACGCACCCGACCCGTACGTCACGTCCGCGACGACCGCGCCCGTCTCGACGTACAGGTCCAGGATCTGCGGGAAGACGTCTGCGTTGACCCCCACGTGCGACGACAGCACCAGGTCGTTCGTGGCGCGCCCCCGCTGCCGCCTACCGCTGCGAACGTGGGTCTCGGGCACGAGCGAAACGTAGCCCATGACCGTGCCCGGAACCCACGTTCGCCACACGATCCAGGCAGCCCGGTCAGGCGGGTACGGCGTCCAGGAACCCGTAGACGCTGCGGATCCGGCCGCTGTCGTCGGTGACCACCACGTCGAACCCGACGACCGGGGGCGCACCGGCACCGTCGAGGACCTCGGCCGGCCCGGCGACCCAGCGGAACCGCGCCTGCCGGTGGTGCCCGTCGACGGCGCCGTCGAGGCGGAACTCGAATCCGGGCAGCTGCTCGCGGGCGGCCGCGAGGAACCCTGCGATGCCGTCGTGTCCGCTGACCTCGGCCAACGGATCGACGTAGGTCGCGTCGGCGGTGAACAGGTCCGCCACCGCCGCGGCGCGCGCCGCCTCGTCGGGCTCGTTGAACGCAGCGAGGTAGCGCTTGGCGAGGTCCGTGTAGTCGGTCATCGTTGCCCTCCGTGTCGTCGCTCTGCGGCTGACGTGACCGAGCCTGCTGCGCGCCCGTCACCGAGGCGATGACCTGCGGGGTAAGCCGCTAGAGACCCTCGACCGCGCGATCGAGCAGCCGCACGAGTGCGGCGCGCTCGTCCTCGGTCAGCCGGTCGAGCGGCGACCCGCCGACCAGCCGCGCACCGATCCGCTTCACTACCTCCACCCCCTCTGGGGTGAGGCGGGCGTGCCGCTGGCGGCGGTCGCTGCGCGACGGCACCCGTTCGAGGAGCCCGCGCTTCTCCAGCCCACCGGTGAGGGTGGAGATCCGGGCGGGATCGAGCGCCAGGCGCTCGGCGAGCTCCCCCTGCGACACGACCTCGTCCCGCAGCGTCCGCATCAGCCGGGCCTCCAGCGGGCTGATCCCCTCCTCGGCGCAGGCGGTCTCCAGCAGGCGGTTGAGCTTCGCCGCGGCGTTGAGGACGGCCTCCCCCACGTCGCGGGGCGCCGGGGTCACCACGCCGCGGTCAGGGCGATCAGCCCGTCGGCGAGGCCGACGCGCCAGCACGCCTGGTCGTGCCCGCCGTTGTACTCGCGGTAGGTGAGCGCGTCGCCGCGCGCCCGCAGCGCGTCGCGCATCCGGCGGGTCGGTCCCAGCAGCACCCACTCATCGGTGCCCACCTCGAGGTGCACACCGTGGGTGCGGGGCCCGAACGGCACGACGTCGGTCAGCCACTCGGCGTCCGCCCCGCCGGCGGGGTTCGGCCACCAGAACGATCCGGACTGGCTCAGCGCACAACCGAACCGGTGCGGCGCCGTGTGCGCCGCGTACAGCGCGGTGAGCCCGCCGAGGCTCTGCCCGGCGACGATCGTCCGCGCCGGGTCCACGGTCAGCCGCGCATGCTCGCACGCCCAGCCCAGTAGGTCACCGGCCAGCCAGGCCACGAACGCGTCGTCGCAGCTCAGCTCCCGGGTGCGGGTGACGAAGTCGCCGGAGGACACCCCGATCGTGCGCAGCGGTGGCACCCGCCCGGTGGCGAACAGAGCGTCGAGGATCGCCGGGAGCCCCGCCCAGTGCTGCCCGTCGAGCAGGACCAGCACGGGCAACGGCACGGCCGGGTCGATCCCGGCGGGATCGTGCAGCCAGACCTCGCGGCCGGCGAGCACGCCGCGGTGCACGACCCCGGCCGGGCCGGCGGGCAGCGGCTGCGGCCACGCCGGAGGCGGCGCATCGGGCAGGGACGCGACCGACGTCGTCTCGTCGAGCTGCTCCCGGGCCAGCGGGTCCGGTCCCGCGTGCAGCATGGCGGTGAACCAGCGGTGCAGCGACGGCCGGTCGGCCGGATCGGCGACGGCGGTGGCGCGCTCGCGGCGCATCTCGATCAGCTCGGCATCAGCTCGCTGCACGCGGGGCGCTGCGCCGGGCACCAGCACCGCCACCGTGTAGGAACCGCGCCAGTCCCGACCCAGCCGATAGGTGAGGGCCCAGACATCGGTGCCGGGCAGTCGTTCCATGCGGCTGCGCTCGTACGCGGTGGCGTCGGCGAGCTTGTTGACGAACAGCAGCACCTCGGTCGCATCGGCCGACCGCACGAGGAAGGTGACCGCGCGGTGGGTGTCGTCGCCGGGGATCGGGTCCACCAGCGGCGTCCCGACCCGGGCGATCCGCTGCCAGAACGCGGGACCGCCGGCCTCGGCGAGCAGCGGGCAGGCCGCGCGCGGATCGAGCCGCTCGGGCGGCCGGTCCCGTCTCCGCTGCGGCGGCACGGTCACGGCGGCTGGACCGACCGGCTTCGGCCGGGGCCGCGTCGGCGCGATCACAGGAACCTCACTTGACAGTAGGTTAGGCGTCCCTAAACATCCTTGCAATGCGTCAACGATATGGGATCGCGGCGATCCTGGCCACCGCCGCCCTGCTGCTCGCCGGGTGCGGCGGCGGATCGGCAGAGCCCGCACCGACCCCCGAGGAGGACACCCGCACCGTGACCCACGCGCTGGGCACGACGGAGATCCCTGCGTCGCCGCAGCGCATCGCGTCGGCGAGCATCACGATGACCGGCCCGCTCCTCGGACTGGACGCCCCGGTGATCGCGACCGCGACCACGGCCCCGAACACCTCCGTCGCGGACGCGAACGGCTTCTTCAAGGCGTGGGCCGGCGTGGCCGCCCAGCGCGGCGTCGTCCCGCTGGGCGGGCCCGAGGTGCCGATCGAGGCCGTCGCCGGGCAGCGCCCCGATCTCATCGTGGGCAGCGCGGTGGGCGCCGACGCCGTGACCCCCGAGGTCTACAACCGGCTCTCGCAGATCGCCCCGACGATCGTCTTCGACCACAGCGGGGTCGGCTGGACGGAGCTCTCCGCCACCCTCGGGGCGGCGCTGGGCCGCGAGGAGCAGGCCGAGGCCGCCGAGGCCGAGTTCACCGCCCGGGTCAAAGAGCTGGACCTCGACACGTCCCACCCGGCCGTCGCGCTCACGGTCGTGCCCGACGGGCTCAACGTGTTCACCCCGGAGTCCGCGCAGGGCAAGCTGCTGATCTCGCTCGGGCTGACCGTCCCGACCGTCGAGGCGTCCGGCACGGGCGGGCTCTCCGGCTCGGACAAGCGCCGGGACGTGGTGTCGGTCGCCCACGAGCGGGCCGGCTCGCTCGGCGACGCGACGCTCTACATCGTCAACGCCGAGGCCGCGGACGTCGAACGGTTCCGCAGCTCCTACCCAGTTCTCGCGGCCCTGCCCGCGTTCACCGAGGGCCGGGTGCATCCGCTGGGGCCGGAGTCGTTCCGGCTCGACCGCTTCGCCGCGCTCGCCGTCCTCGACCGCCTGCGCTGAGCCGCCGGCCGGGCTGCGCGCCCGTACGGTGTCAGCCCGGCCACGGCTCGCGCCGCGCCAGCAGATCGGGGAACTCCGGCTGGAGCACGCAGAACTCGTTCCGCCACGGGTCCTGCAGCACCCAGAACCGGAAGCCGCGCTCCTCCTGCAGGGCCAGGCGGGTGGCGCCCAGCGCCTCCAGACGCCGCACCTCGGCCTCGACGTCGTCGGTCTCGATGTCGAGGTGCACACGCTCCTTGCCGACCTTCGGATCCGCTGTCCGTTGCAGCAGGACGCGCACCTCGGTGTCCGGGAGCCGCAGCCTGCGGTAGATCGGCGTGCTGTGCTCGGAGATCCGTTCCTCGACGGCACCGAGCGCGGCCGACCAGAACGCCACCCCGGCGTCGAGGTCGCTCACGTCGATCACGACGTGGCAGAGCCGGCTGCGGTGCACGGCGCTACGCCGGGCGCGGAGTCGCCGCGGCTTCCAGGATCGCCCAGCCCGGGCCGACGTCGAACCATTCGCCGTCCCCGCGCAGCACCGCGATCGAGGACGTCTTGAGCACGCAGTCCGAGCCGGAGAGGTCCTCGACGAGGTCCTCCAGCCCGGGATTGTGCCCGATGAACAGCACCGTGTTCGCGGTGTCGGGCAGCTCCTGCGCGACCGCCACCAGATCCGCCGGGTACCCGGGGTAGAGCAGCGGCGCGACGCGCACCTCCGGCGCGGTGGGCAGCTCCGCGGTGACCAGCGCGCAGGTCTCCCGGGCCCGCTGCGCCGGGGAGCACATCACCAGGTCGATCGTCCCGACGTGCTCGGCGAGCCAGCGCCCGGCCAACGGAGCCTCCCGTCGCCCCCGGTCGGCCAGTGGACGGTCGTGGTCCGGGACGTCACCGGGCCACTCGGACTTGGCGTGGCGGAGGAGGACGAGACGACGCACCGGATCATTGTGGAGCGCGCCTGCGAGCCGGGGCAGCGGGGCCGAAACGACGTCGGCCCAGGTGCTCTGACCTGGGCCGACGCGCTATGGAGCGGATGACGGGAATCGAACCCGCGTTCTCAGCTTGGGAAGCTGATGTTCTACCATTGAACTACATCCGCATCGGATGTTGACCATCTTAGCACCTCACCCGGAGTCACCAACTAGGCCGTCCGCCTGCGTCCGTTGGGGTGGTTGTCCGGTTGCCGACGCCGCTCGGCGCATCCGGGCTCGACGCTCCGGTGATTGCCGACGCACACTGTGCTCGGCCAGCTCCCCCGGCTGTTGAGGACACCCCCCGATGACCGAGTTCGACGCGTCCCTCGGTGCGCTCCCCGTGCCTGAGCACGATCACGACGTGCTGCTCGTAGCGGGGAGCCGTTCCGAGGTGGCGCGCCTCGCCCCGGTGGCCACCGCGTTCGCGGCCGCCGACCGGATCCGCGCCGTGACCGTCGCGACCGGGCCCGACGCGATGGGCGTGCACGAGGCCTTCGAGGCCATGGGCGTTCCGGCCGACGTGACCGTGCTCGTGCGGGAACCGATGGCGCCGCACCCGGCCGGGATCGCATCGGTCCTGATGGGCAGACTCGACGACCTGCTGATGGACCTCGATCCGTCGGCCGTGCTCGTCCACGGCGGCGGCATGACGGCCGTCGTCACGGCGATGACCGCGTTCTGGCGGCAGATCCCCGTGGTGCACCTTCAGGCCGGGGTGGCCAGCGACGACCTGCTCTGCCCGTTCCCGCAGGAGGCGAACCGGCGGATGATCGGACAGCTCGCGTCGCTGTTCCTCACCACCAGCGGCACGGCCATGGGCGGCCAGCTCGGCCCCAACGCGATCCCCGTCGGGGACACGCTCCACTCCAACCCGCCCACGACCGATCCGCGGTTCGCTCACCTGTTCCGGCGGGTGCGGGCCGCGGGCATCCGGGTCGTGGCCGTCGGACTCGACCGCGGCGACTCCCTCGGTGTGCTCGCCGGCCTGCCCGACCTGCTCGACCGCGAACCCGACATCGAGGTGGTGCTGTTCGGCGAGCTGGCCGCGCACGGCGCCGGCAGCCCGCTGCTGGAGCACCCCCGCGCCACGGTCGCCCGCGAGGTGGCGCTGCCGGATCTGATGATGCTGGTCGCCGCGAGCATCGTCCTCGTCAGCGACGATCCCGAGCTGGTCGCCGACGCCCCCGGGCTGGGTACCCCCGCCGTGCTCGTCGACGGACCGCACGTGCCGGAACCGGGTGACTCGATCCGCAGCATCGGCAGCCCGAACGTCATGACGACGGTGCGCCAGATCCTGGCCTCCGGGCAGGGCCCGCAGCTGGAGGATTCCGACGGGCTGGAGGCCGCCCGCGTGGAGCAGGCGGTGGCGTGGATGTTCGGGCTGTGCCCGTCGCCGCTGCTCAGCTCGCCCCACCCGACACCGACGGAGTACTGAGCCGTTACGGTGGCGCCGTGCTGCTGTCGGACGGGGACCTCCGCAAGGAGATCGAATCGGGACGGCTCGGCCTGGACCCGTGGGACCCGGCCATGCTCCAGCCGTCGAGCATCGACGTGCGCCTGGACCGGTTCTTCCGGGTGTTCCAGAACTCCCGCTACACCCACATCGACCCGTCGCTGCAGCAGGACGAGCTGACGACGCCGGTCGAGGTCGACCACGACGATCCGTTCGTGCTGCACCCCGGCGAGTTCGTGCTCGGGTCGACGTTCGAGCGGGTCGAGCTGCCCGACGATCTGGCCGGACGGCTGGAGGGCAAGTCGAGCCTGGGCCGGCTCGGGCTGCTCACCCACTCGACCGCCGGGTTCATCGACCCCGGATTCACCGGCCACATCACGCTGGAGCTGTCGAACGTCGCGAACCTGCCGATCACGCTCTGGCCCGGGATGAAGATCGGCCAGTTGTGCCTGTTCCGGTTGTCCAGCCCGGCGGAGCGGCCGTACGGGTCCGACGGTGTCGGGTCCCGCTACCAGGGACAGCGCGGCCCGACACCGTCGCGGGCGCACATCAACTTCCACCGGGTGGACACGAGGCGGGGCTGACCGTCAGCGCCGGGGGTCCCACCGGAAGCGGCGACGGGCGAAGGCCGCGAACCCCACGGTCCACGCCACCGTCGCCGCGAGCGCCAGCGCCGGCACCAGACCCCCGGCCCACAGTCCGCCCTCGACCGCGAACCGCACCAGCACCCCCGGCCCCGCGCCGGGCACGGCGAGCAGCGCCTGCCACCACCCCTCCAGTGGCACGAACGTCACCACGACAGCGCCGGCGAGCAGCAGGAACATCAGCGGGAGCGTCGTGATCTGCGCCCGCTCGGCCGACGGGGTCACGACGGCAGTGGCGAGCGCCGCCGCGATCGCCTGCGCCAGGCCCGCGAGGACGGCGAGCACGAACGCGAGCGGATCCGTCGCGAAGGGGACGCCGAAGACGGCGTTCAGCACCGCGAACACCACGATCTGCCCGACCGCCACGACCGCACTCGGCGCCACAACGGCCACCAGCAGCCCGGTGTCGGTGAGGCTGCTGGTGCGCATCCGCTTCAGCACCTTCTGCTGGCGGCGCGCGACGACGGTCTGCGTGGCGGTGACGTAGAGCCCCATCCCGACGGCGACCGCGAGCTGCAGCGCCACGACGGTGGCCGGGTTCTGCCCGCTGAACGTCAGCACCCAGAACAGCCCGAGCCCGAGCGGCACCACGAGGCTGGACACGAGCAGGGTGCGGTTGCGCAGCACGAGCCGGGTCTCGGCGGCGGCGAGGGCGGCCACCCGCCCGGTCGGTGTGCCGGTCACGGCGGTGGTCGTCACTGCTCCTCCTCGGCGCGGATCGAGTGGTAGACGTCGGCCAGCGAGGCCGGAGCAGCGCGCAGGCCGTCCAGGCGGACGCCGTGCGCGTCGGCCCACGTCAGGAACGCGGTGAGGTCGCGCTGCAGGTCGCCGCTCTGCACGGTGAGGCGGTCACCGCTGCGCTCCACCCAGCCGGTCAACTCAGGCAGGGCGGGCGCGTCCGGTGGAAGCGTCGCGGAGAAGCTCGCGGGCTGCGCGGCGACGATCTCCGCGAGCGTGCCGGTGACGGCGATCCGGCCCCGGTGCATGATCGCGACGCGGTCGGCCAGCGCCTCGGCCTCCTCCAGGTAGTGCGTGGTCAGCAGGACCGTCCGCCCCGCTTCCTGCAGCTCCTGGATCGCGTCCCACGTCCGCCGCCGCGCCTGCGGATCCAACCCGGTCGTGGGCTCGTCGAGGATCACCAGCTCCGGTGAACCCCACACCGCGAGCGCGAGGTCCAGCCGGCGCTGCTCGCCGCCGGACAGCTTCCCCACCGGCACGTCTCGACGGTGGCCGAGCTCGAACCGCTCCAGCAGCCGCTCCGGGCGGTCCGGCCGCTCGACGAGCTGCTGCCACAGCTGCAGCGTCTCCAAGACGGTCAGCTCCTCGACGAACCCGCCGTCCTGCTGCTGCACGCCCATGCGCGCCCGCAGCTGCGGCGGCCGAGTCCGCGGGTCCATCCCCAGCACCGAGACCTCGCCGGTGCTCGGCGCGCCGAAGCCCGCCAGGACGTCGAGGGTGGTCGTCTTCCCGGCGCCGTTCGTGCCGAGCAGGGCGAACACCTCCCCGCGCCGGATGTCGAGATCGATGCCGCGGACGGCCTCGAAGTCGCCGTAGCGGACCCGCAGCCCGCGGACGACGACAGCGGAGGCGTCCGACGCCGCGCCGGGTCGTGCGATCACCGGTTCCTGTCTCGTCCGTGTCATGGCGACCAGGTTCGTCGCCGGCGGCCCGTCTCCGTAGTCGCCGCTGTCACCGGTCCGGTTGACACCGCTCAGGCCCGGCCATGACAGGTGTCATCACCGCAGGCCACGGCGCTGCGCCACCGCACCCGGCTCGGTTACGGTGCGACCGTGGTGATGTCCCTCGAGGAGCGGCAGCTGCGCGCTGCGCGCCGGTTCGGCCGGATCGGGCTGGCCCTCACCCTGCTCTGGATGATCGCCATCCCGGCGATCACCCTGCTCGCCCCGACGCGGTTCCTCGCGGTCCTGCTCACCCTCTACGCCGCGGCGCTGGGCCTGCACCTGTGGCGCGTCCGCCAGGTCACCCGCTCGCTGGGCAGCCCGGCGCCACCGTGGTTCGTCGTCGCCGCCGTCGTGGTCGGGCTCGGGCTCACGCTCGTGGGCCTGTCGAGCGCCCCGCTCGGGTTCATGTGGGCACTGGTGACCGGGGTGCTGCTCGGCGACGTCGTCGGTGGCAAGCCGGCCAAGGTGACGGCCGCGTGGGTGATCGGCGCGGTCGTCGTCGTCGCCGCGGCCGGTTGGCTCGTCGTCAGCCTCGCCCCACCGCCCGCCGCGGATCCGTTCACCGGCGAGACGGTGCCCGCACCCTTCGAGCTGCAGGTCCTGATGGTCGGGGCGGCGGCGTTCTACGTCGGGTCCTTCTGGTACGTCGACGTGGAACGGCTGTGGTGGCTCAAGGCCGTCACCGACATGGACGACTCCCGCCGCCAGGCCGCCGAGCTCGCCACCACGCGGGAACGGCTGCGCCTCGCCGACGACCTGCACGACATCCTCGGCCACGCCCTGGAGGTGGTCGCGTTCAAGAGCGAGCTGGCCGCCCGGCTGCAGTCGGTCGACCCGGAGCGGGCCGTCGCCGAGATGGAGGAGGTGCAGCGGGTCGCTCGGCAGTCGCTGCGGGAGGTCCGCGCGCTCGTCCACGACGCCCGCTCGACCGACCTGCGCACCGAGCTGGCCGGTGCCCGCGCCGTGCTGGACTCAGCGGGTGTCGCGCTCGTCGTCAGCGGCGATCCCGACCAGGTCGGCCCGACCGCCCGCACCGTCTTCGGGCGGGTGCTGCGCGAGGCGATGACCAACGTGCTGCGCCACGCCCAGCCCAGCCACTGCCGCATCGAGATCTCCTCCACCGACGGCACGGCCCGGCTGCGGATCGCCAACGACGGGGTGCTGCCCGGGGCCGATCCCGCCGGCAGCGGCATCGCCGCGCTGCGCCGCTACCTCACCGACCACTCCGGCCGCCTCGACGCCGGACCGACCCCCGACGGATCGTTCGTCCTCTGCGCGGAGCTGCCTGCATGACCCAGCCCATCCGACTCGTCCTCGCCGACGACGAGTCGCTCACCCGCGGGGCCGTCGGGACCCTGCTCGGTCTGGAGCCCGACATCGTCGTGGTCGCCGAGGCGGGCGACGGGGAAGCGGCCGTCGCCGCCATCCGTGAGCACACCCCGGACATCGCTGTGCTCGACGTCGAGATGCCCGGCAAGGACGGGGCCGAAGTGGCGCAGTGGGTGGCGGAGAACCAGCCCGGCACGCGCTGCATCATCCTCACCCGACACGCCCGGCCGGGGGTGCTGCGCCGCGCGCTCGGCGCCGGGGCTCGCGGGTTCGTCTCGAAGAGCGCACCCGCCAGCGTCCTCGCCGACGTCGTGCGGCGGGTCCACGGCGGCGG
>Ga0065720_1020216_pt1 | contig 15948 bp, 21 predicted proteins | sample Thericmetagenome_FD_59107 | JGI IMG/M metagenome (GOLD analysis project Ga0065720, IMG submission 59107) | Thermophilic microbial communities from the Joint Bioenergy Institute, California, USA of rice/straw/compost enrichment - eDNA_2 v2... | ecosystem: Engineered > Solid waste > Grass >... | reverse complement strand
AGTCAGCCTTTGCCAAAGAAAATCAACCTTGTATTATCTTCATGGATGAAATCGATGCTATTGGAGGAAGAAGATTCTCTGAAGGTGACATTAGCTTTGCGAATACTTAATTTTGCAGGTACTAGTGCAGATAGAGAAATTCAGAGAACTTTGATGGAACTTCTTAACCAGATGGACGGTTTCGATGAACTTGGTCAGATCAAAATGGTCATGGCAACTAACAGACCTGATGTTCTTGATCCAGCATTGATGAGACCAGGAAGATTGGATAGAAAAGTTGAAATTCCTCTTCCAAATGAAGCTGCCAGATTAGAAATTATAAAAATTCATGCTAAGCCCATTTCCAAGTATGGAGAAATTGACTACGATGCACTTGCAAAATTATCTGAAGATTTCAATGGTGCAGATTTGAGAAACATTTGTACCGAGGCTGGCATGTTTGCAATTAGAGCTGATAGAGATTATGTCATTGAGGAAGATTTCTTTAAAGCTGCCAGAAAAATTAAAGAACAAAAGAAGTTGGAATCTAAGCTTGATTATAGTAAAGTGTAATGCTGAATATTGTCTATAATTACTTGAACTTAATTAAAAAACTAATTTTGTTTGACTCTTATTAAATTCCAGGCGAAAGACATACATTTGTTACTTGTTAAGCTGCCTAAGTGTACAATTGAAAGTTATACATTGGTAAAAAGAGATGGGTTATTTTCTTTGCAAACTCTTCTTTGCAAAGGAGGTTTATTACATGTGACCTTGGCTTGCAATTCTGCTAAAATCGTCTAGTAGACATTATTTTTCCCCATTAAAATATTATACTTCTGCTAGTGCTCATATAAGATTGATTTCCTCTTGTTGTAAATCCTGGAGGGAAGCCGCTTTTCTTTGCTTTATTAGAAAGCATTTGCAACTTAGCTAATTCTTGATTTTGCTTTAGCTCAAGCTCCTTCTTCATATTTTGGAATCTTTGGAGAAGTCTAAAATTTACTACTGACCATGTTTATTAACACTACTTTTGAAGTTCAGAGGATCTCATTCTCAGTTTTTCTTGTAGACTATTTTGGAGCTTCTCTCTAAGAGCGTCCAGTTCATTTTTTTGTCTTGTAAATAAGAGTTGCTTTTTCTTGATGAATTTTTCTTTATATTGTTTATTCCATTTTTCAGTTTCCTGCTGTTCCTGAACAGGATGATTAAAAGGAACTAGATTATTACCAATTTATCAAGTTTTTCTGTAATTTCTTCGGCTTCTGAATATTTCTTTGCTTTGATAACATTGTTCAAGATGTGCCTTAGTCCAAGGACTTCTTTGGAAAATTTTGGTTTTGGAATTACCAACTTATCGACTTCTTCATCAAATTGTCGAAGCTCTTCTTCATGAGCATTAATCATATCCTGTTCAATCTTTTTCATCTGCTCAACATGCTCTTGGATGAGCTGGTCCCACATTCTATTAAACTCCTCAAATTGTATCAAATTTATCCTCTCTAACTCCTCAGCCTAGCATTAACGGATAAATACAATGAAGCATTTGAGATACTTCTGCCTGATTCTTTTCTTCAGCAACTGCACTTCGATATTCCAGCTCTTGTTCTCTAAGTTCTTCAATTCTTTGAGCTGCAAGCTCAGCATCTTCTCAATAAATGTTGATAGTGAAAATTTATACCCTTGAATTTTCTTTCTGCAATGCAAGTCTTCTCGAATTCACTCAGCAAAGTACTAATGGCTTATTTGATATTATCATTATGTATACATGTATTCCTCTATTTTATTCGGGTCTAATTGATTTGTTAAAAATTCATTTGTCGTGGCTGCTTTTCTATTTCCCAAGGCAGACTTTGATCTTTTCTTATTTGTTATATAAAAAGAATCTTTATTGGAAGTTTGGGTTAGGCTAGATTGGTTTAGAAACTCCCTATGCATATCAAGTTTTGAGCTAGATTGCCTTAAGTTAGCTGACATTTGAAACTTATCTTAACAACTTTAAAATAAGGGAAATTAAATAATTTCATGTTAACAATTGGCGAACAAAGAAAGCATTTGGAGATCTTTGCCATTTTGCATGATACTAGGTACTCCATAACACTTACAATACATTTAAATTAAAATCCGAGAGTCCTTTTGTCATAATTTATACATTAACTTATTCCTTCAATAGAGATTTAATTCTCTTAATTTGTCCGGTAGCAATTGTTCTATCATACTTAGCTAATAGGAATCAAAATATTACCTTCCTTCATCTCTAAGTGTAAATCTTCCAAGCTGAGGCATAACCTCAAACTTCTCACAACAAATTGGATTATTCATTGTTTGTATTCTCACGATACCCCTAGAGCCAGATCTGAAGAATTTGACTGTCTTAAGTTGGTTATCCTTGTCATATTCAGCTAGAACATTAAATATCAAAATTGGAATATATCTACCCATAATTTCTTTGATGAAAACTTCTTCAAGAGCAGCATGAATGTGCATGACACAAGAATATCCTGAAGACATAATTGGCTTGTGTTCAGGAAGTTCCAATATATTGACCTCGCATTCCATAACATTTGTCACCTGGGTGAAACTCCAATTGCTGCAAATAACATCACCCTTTGAGATACTTTCATCATCAATTCCTTTTACATGTAACTAAATAGGTTAAATCTCTCTCACTCACTCAAATACCTTGACTCCTTCTCCTGGCTTAGCATAAGGAACACGTCTGTCATCATTATTATAGATAGCATGGATGGTGAATTGTTCACCAATAGGAACAAGGGTCACAGTCAAACCTATCGATTCAGATTGATGGTTACAAGTTGAGTACCTGGGACGATTGTTCCACTTTCGACTTTACCGAAGATGTAGACTGCACCTGCTTCCTTATATTTGTCAAGAACTGGAATTCTAATGGGTCCTTTTTCATCTCTTTGGGGAGGTTCAATGGCATCAAAGACTTCGAATAAAGTTGGGCCTTTGTACCAAGAGGCATTGGCATGCTTGATAGGTTCTTTCATGTTTTCTCCAAGAAGACCGGCGATAGGAACCCAGATAATTTTGTCTAAATCCCAACCACATGCAGTCTGTAAATAAGGAGACAATGTTTCTTTTATTTCTTTAAATCTCTTCTCTGACCAGTGTACTTCATCCATTTTGTTGACAACGACTACCAATTGATGGACTCCAAGAGCCTTAGCTAACATAGCATGCTCACGAGTTTGTCCTCCCTTTTCAAATCCTTAAATGTTAGCAAAAGAACAGATAATATTTACCAGACTCAAATTCTCCTGTTTTGGCAGAGATAACCAAGGCAGCGACATCTGCTTGAGAAGCACCAGCAATCATGTTAGGAACATAATTTTTATGACCTGGGGCATCAAGAATTGTGAATCTCTTCTTATCAGTATCAAATCTGGCCTTTCCGACTTCAACAGTTTTGCCTTTAGCCTTTTCTTCATCATTGATATCCATGATATAGGCAAGGAACCAGGATTCTCTGTTATTTTCCTTAGCTTCCATTTGAAGTTTTCTCACATCGTTCTGATCGACCTTTCCTGTCATCAAGAGAATATTACCACAAATTGTGGATTTTCCAGCATCGACATGACCAATAAAAACAATATTCAATGGTTGACGTGATTCATCAACAAGATCGTCATATTTAGATTTATCCTTGATGGCAGCTTCTAAATCTATAACTTCTTTCTTGGCGTTTTTCTGAGCGGCGACCAAACTCTGGATTTTCTTGAAACTTCTATCAGTTTTTGACTCTTCTTTCTTTTCCTTGTCTTTACCGGCCTCTTTATCTTTTCCTTGCAATCTCTTGGGGACCTTTGGCTGTGGAGGTTCATTTTTTGTTTCCTTTTTGGAGTCCTTTTGAGATTCTTTTTTAGGCTCCACCTTTTGGGTTTTTTCTGCTGGTTTTGTTTGTGTAGTTGGTTGGGTAACTGGTTGTGTTTCAGTTTTTTCTTTTTGTGATGCTTGTTGGGAAGAATCGATAAAGAATGTGCCAACTGCACCGAATGAGTCAGTAGTAGGCTTAAACTCCTGAGCAGTGGCAGCTAATTTCAATGGTTTTCTTTTAGGTTTCTCTTGAGGGACTGGTTGTGTTGCTTTGTCACTAGCGAGATCTTCCCAGGAAGCAGGAGTTCCTCCTTGAGGTTGATTATTGTTTGTATCCATTTAGATAATTATCAGCTATTGTGATTAAATGAGGCGATTTATACCTCAAGTCAGCCAATCAGATTGACATTCAAAACAAAATATCTTAATGCCGTAGAACTTTTTCACAAATATTATCTTTTTACAATAACAGCTTAGAATCTCATCTAGGCTAGCACACCGTAAAGAAAGATAAATATATAAAGCGCAAATAAGATGTCTAATTTATCCATAAATGAAAAAGATTTTTTGAAGAATTCTCTTAAATCTAAGCTTCGCCTTGATGGTAGAGGCTTATTGGATCACAGAAATATTTCCATTTCTTTTGGCATATCATTAGGAAGCGTAGAACTCTCAATAGGAGACACCAAAATCCAGTCAAAAGTCACATACTCCTTAGAAGAGCCACGCCAAGAAAGACCCAATGAAGGATTTTTAAAGTTCAAGGTTGACCTGTCTATTTTAAATAATCCCAACCAAGCTAACTCGAGATATGACACAAACAAATACTCAAATGAAATTTCAAAGCTTTTAGAAAAGATAATCAAAGGATCTAAGTAAGATATAAATACTCTTAGCTGATCTAATAGAGCTCTGGATGTCGAATCATTGGTTGTTCTAACAGGAAAATGCGTTTGGTCTATTCTTGTTGATCTTACTCTCATTAACAATGATGGAAATTTGATTGATGCCTTTTATCTTTCTGCAATTCTATCACTATTGCATTTCAAGAAACCTCAAGTCTCAGTCGAGAATATGAATAAAATCATCTTATATTCAGAAGAAGAAAAAAAACCACATCCTTTAAGTATCCATCACATCCCTATTGCATTCACTTTTGCATTTTTCAACAATTCATCGGAAGTTATAATGGATCCCACTGTAAAACCCCCTTTATTCTTAATGACTTAATTAGAGGTTAGAAGAAGAAGTTATGGATGGGAGAATCACCATTGCTGTAAATATATACAAAGATATCTGCTATATTCATAAGCCAGGAGGGGCTGCTCTCTCGCCAGTCATTTTCCCACAGTAGTTCTTTATTTACCTAATACTAAATTAGCCAGCCTGCTTGAAGTCTGTAATGTAAAGGCAAGCCAAATTACAAAGATAATAAGGGAGGTGATGAAAAATCCTGAGAAGTTTAGTGTGAAGACATTAAAGTCCAAATCTATCGTGAAACTTGCCTCAGTAAATCTTCAAAATAAAGATGAAGAATATGTCATAACTCAGTTATCTGAGAAGATTCAAGAAGAGGGGAATAATGAGGATATTATCGATGAAGAATTAAAAGAAACTCTCGAGTCTTCTACTCATATAAACAAAGACAATATTGTATAGGGAACTAATATTCAATAAATATGTATTATTTTGTAAAGTGGCTTTGGAACTGAGAGTCAAATTCCTCCAATATTTTTGGATTTACATGGCTTCCATATGAATTAATTGGATCTATACCATTAGCATCTCAATGTTCAATATTCAATACCTTCACTTGTAAATTCAGGATCAAAGAAATCAAAGTCAGTTTTAAATGTAGGTTTATAGGGTGCGGGTATCTTGAATTTAGAAATCAATTTCTAATCATAGTACTTCTCTTTTTAATAAAGCATTCCAATCTATGTTCTTGAACCAGGGGTGAGCCTTTACTTCCTCAACATCTTTCTGACTACCGATTCTCTTCTTTTGATCCTTTATTAAACACTACAAGATTGAGATATTGAATTTTCAATTTACTTTAGAAATAAAATCTTTTGCTTCTGGGCTCAAATTTATTTGACTAGGGAATCTAACTTCAGAATCCCTGATTAATTGGAACATCATATTTTGATTCTGATGGTAGAATGGAGGAATACCAATCATGAGTTCATACATCAAGATTCCCAGTCCCCACCAGTCGACCTGCTTTCCATGACCTTCTCCAGTAATTATTTCAGGTGCTTCATTGTAAATTACATTATCAATCCCTTTACCAAGATATTCAGGTGTGCCACAGAATGAGTTAGCCATCATATTCTGTTTCAAGACCTTGGCCATTCCAAAGTCTGTCAAGCATACATATCCAAATTCATCCATTAGGACGTTCTCTGGTTTCATGTCCCTATATATGATATTTTGGCTATGCAGGTGCCCGAGACCCAATGCAATTTGGGCTCCATAAAATTTGGCTCTATGTTTTTAATGACAAATTGACTTGATTACCTTTCTTCGGAGAATCTTTTTTCCTTCCTAAGATGCTGGAATAGTTCTCCTCCCCTATGCAATTATATTCCAAACCCATCAATATTACTTCATGAATTGCATAACAAAAAAGATTTTTTCTTTTGTCTGGAAACAATAATCAAGTCTTGCCAAGAAAGGATGATTCACCTAAAAAATTATATTCAGTTAAGAAAAATAGTCACATGTTCTAATATCATCTTTTCTGTTTTAGTATGCTCTAACTGATCTTTTTCAACTAATTCAGCCTTTTTCATTGACTTCAAAGCGAAGAGTTCTTGAGTATCCTTCTTTTTGACCAACATCACCTTAATATTTCATTAAAGCAAAATGCAACTAGTACCTTTCCAAAAGCACCTCTTCCGAGGACTTTTAGAAGAGCAAAATCATTAAGATCAACATCCTTGCCTAGAAGATATTGACAAAAGATTTCATTTTGGGTTACTTTCCTTAGAGTAGAGGGTGCTGCTCTTTGGCTTATCGTTTTGAACATCATCACTCTGGAAATTAAACGGTAATCTATATACTTATACTTCATTCCCGCTATCAGAGAGGTCGAAAGGCATTCTTCTAATTCCTTTTTTCATATCACCTTTTTTGGTGGTGTATTGATCAAGGTTAATTTCATCCCTGTAATAAATCTTGATAGGAGTTCCACTATTGATATTTATATAGAGCTTGCTAACAATTTCAACGATTCTATCTCTCCTAGTGATTTTTGATAAGAGTCATTCTTGGTTACTTATCGGGATGAGAGTAACGATAGTCATATTCATCGGGGACGTGTATAACAAACTCGTTTCCTAATTTGCTGACAGTGATAGCCTGAATCTTCTTTGTGGGGATTTTTCTTTTGATTGCTTTTGGTTAGACATAGGAGTCAATGAGATTACTAGTTTTGGAGATATTGTACAGGTATTTAGTTGTGAGTAGGAGAGTACGCTCTTGCTTTTTGTTTCTTTCGTTGTATTTAGAAACTTTTGTGCTAATTAAGATTTGTTCTATGAAGCTAAATATTTAGATCAAGTGGGGGAACCATCGGGCTCAAATTGTTTGGTAATTATCTTTTCATTTCCAAGACCCAGTTCATCAAAAGCTTGCTCAATCGTTTGCATGATAATAGTACAGATATTGTTTTTAATCAATAAATAATTAATCAGTATTAAAATTTGGGCAACTTGAGAATTTTTTTTTAGTGAAAATAAATAAGACAATACTGTAAGATTAGAACAAACTCGTAAGATAGGAAAAGTAAGGACATTAAAAGTATAATGAAGATTTCACTTCAGAGACTTATAGAATTCTTCATCAAATTTTCTCAGCTCTGTTGAATTCATGGGTGATGTATAAGAGTCTGAAGGATCTATCTGTAAGAAATTTAAGAGATAAACTACCATAGCTATAGCTATACTCTTCTGTATATTTATTAGGATTTTCGGATTCTTTGGCTAACTCAGGCTCAAAAGGTGCTTTCATCTTGACCAATAATAGAGTTGGAATTAAGTAATAATACTGTTTTATTCATCAAACTTTCCCAGTCCATATTTGCGAACCAAGGATGCCTCTTAAACTCCTCACTATCGCTCTGGCTACCCATTCTTTGTGCGGGATCTTTTATTAGACACTTATGTTTCAAGAAAAAAATTTTAATAAATACCTTGGATATTAAATCCTTCACTTCATCACTTATTTTGATCATCTTGGGAAATCTCACTTCTCCTTCAGTGATTAGCTCAAACATTACATTCTGATTCACATGGTAAAATGGAGGGAGCCCAATTAATAATTCGTATCTAATTACTTATTGCTATTGTTATTATCCTTACATCAAGATTCCCAATCCCCACCAGTCGACCATTCTATCATGTCCTGACTCCTTTATAATTTCTGGAGCTGTAGAGTTAGAAAGGAATGGTTCATATGATACCAAGATATTCAGGAGTTCCACAAAATGTTGTGGCAACCCCTTCTTTGAGGACTTTAGCCATTCCGAAATCGGTGAGACTGATATATCCTTTTTCATCCATTAATATATTTTCAGGTTTCATATCCCTATAGATAATATCTTTGGAATGAAGGTGTCCTAATGCAAGAATAACTTGCGCAGCATAGAACTTAACCCTTTCTTCATTAAACCTCTTTTCGCGTCGAAGATGGGTGAAGAGTTCTCCTCCACTTGAATGTAAACAACCACTTCTCCAATATGTTACCGCATGTATTTCATAACAAAGAAAATTTTTTCAGGAGTTGTGAAGCAGTAGATAAGATTTACTATGAAGGGATGATTAACCTAGATTTCAGAATTCATTCTGATCAGAGTACATGTTCAAGTATCATCTTTTCAGTTTTAGTATGCTCTATTTGTCCTTTTTGAATCAACTCTTTTTTCTTTAGTATTTTCATGGCATAAACTTCATTGTCACTTTTTTTCCTAACTAAAAGCACCTATGCAATAAACATTACAAACCTGGAGAATACTGTTCCAAAGGCTCCCCTTCCTATATCCCTCAAAAGAGTAAAGTCTTCCAGACAGACTGTCTGGCCTAACAAATAAGAGGAGATATGACACAGTAACCTTTGATTTGTGAAAATAAGGTGATGGTTCTTTTTTTATCAGGATCATCTTCCTGTTGACTTGACTCAATCAAACTTATATTTTATACCTTAACTTCTTCGTTGGTTAATTCTTTGTCAAGATCATTAGATTTTGTCTTTTCTTCTCCTGAGTCTCTAGGCATCTTCAATATACCCTTCTCTTTATCACGCTCTCTTGTCGTATATGGCTCCAGGTTGATTTCATCTCTGTAATGAACATGAAATTGTTCCCCAGGATGAATCCGTTCATATAATATTGATAAATATAATATAATGGTGTCTCTCCTGAGAAGTTATAATACATTTGGCTTAGATTACTTATCTGCGTGAGTGTATCTATAATCATATTCTTCTGGGACATGAATCACGAATTCATTCCCAACTTTACTGCATGTGACGGCATGAATTTTAGTAATAGAAATCTTTCTCTTTATTCCTAATTTATTGAGGGCTGAAAAACGCTATGCTTACTGTACATGTGAGGAGAAAGATTATAGATATTTCTCGTGGTAAGAAGGAAGATCCTTTTTTGCTTTTTTTGCTGCTCATTTATCTTTAATATCTTTGTTGATAGTAAGATGTCCTCTGTTTTCATTATTCTAATAAGTGTCAAACATACCATCAGTTTCAAATTGTTTTGTTAAACTGGAATCTGACGCCAGACCGAGTTCATCTATTTTTTTCAATTCTTGCATAATTTTCTTTAGAGGTATCAAACTCTAATAAATTTAGAATGTCTCAAATTGAGTTTGAGTTCTTCGCTTGAACCCTACTCAACCAGTCATGCTCAATAATGGATTTCTCATAAGATTCTCTAACCCTGTTCCTAACAAAGGACATAATGCGATAGTCTTCCTGCCGATTTGAAGGTCATTTAGAAGTTTTTCGGCTCTCGAGATTTCATCAAATCAATCTGTTTTTTCGACTTAGAACTAATCAGAAAATTGTTAAGATATTTGAGCTTCAGTACATTAATCAGCTCTTCTAATTACAGAAACTTCTAGTAACTTTAATATTAAATTTATATAGCAATCTACGGCCAAAATTATAAACAAAATCTTAACAGATTGAAAACACTTTGAGAAAAAAGATGTTGAAGAATTTCATCACAAACTCAGTTTCCAAGTCATTGGCTTATCAAGCACCAAGATATTTCTCTAATGGGTAAGAAATTTCTTGCGTATCAGCTCATATCTTGTAGCAAACCCCAAACAAAGCATGTTATTGGTATTGATTTGGGTACAACCAACTCCTGCGTTGCCATTATGGAAGGATCTCAACCTAAGGTCATTGAAAATGCTGAAGGTATGAGAACTACTCCTTCTGTCGTCGCCTTTACCAAGGACGGACAAAGAATTGTTGGTATGCCAGCTAAAAGACAAGTAATTAACCTTTGTTGAAAATAATGATTGGCTTAGGCTGTCACCAACCCCGAAAACACTCTCTATGCCACCAAGAGATTGATTGGAAGAAGATACGATGACCCCAATGTCCAAAAGGATGCTAAGCATCTCTCATACAAGGTTGTCAGAGACAAGAACGGTGATGCTGCTGTTGAAGCTCAAGGTAATTCTCTTCAAACATCATCATTAAACCGATAGGTCAAGTTTACTCACCTGCTCAAGTCGGTGCTTTCATCTTGACTAAGATGAAGGAAACTGCTGAAGCTTACTTAGGTAAGCCCGTCAAGGAAGCTGTTGTCACTGTCCCTGCTTATTTCAACGATCAACAAAGACAAGCCACCAAGGATGCTGGTAAAATCTCTGGAATGGATGTCCTCAGAATCATTAACGAACCCACTGCTGCTGCTTTGGCTTATGGACTTGATAAGAAAGAAGGAAAAGTTATTGCCGTCTATGATTTGGGTGGTGGAACCTTTGATATTTCCATCCTCGAAATTTCTCAAGGAGTTTTCGAAGTTAAGGCCACTAACGGAGATACTTCTTGCGGTGGAGAAGTAAAATAAATTCTCTCTAAATATAATTTTCTTAGGATATTGATGCCATCGTTCAAAAATGGATCATTGACGAATTCAAGGCTCAATCCGGAGTTGATATCTCCAAGGATAAGCTTGCTATCCAAAGAGTCAGAGAAGCTGCTGAAAAGGCTAAGATCGAACTCTCTTCTACCCTCCAAACTGAAATCAACCTTCCTTTCTTGACTGCTGATGCTAGTGGCCCCAAGCATTGCAACATCACTCTTACCAGATCCAAGTTGGAAGCCTTGACTGATGATTTCTTGAAGAAGACCATTAAGCCATGCGAACAATGCTTGAAGGATGCCGGTCTTACAAAGGACAAAATTGATGAAGTCATCCTTGTCGGAGGTATGACCAGAATGCCCAAGGTTCAACAACTTGTCCAAAACATTTTCGGAAAGCCTCCAAGCAAGGGAGTTAACCCTGATGAAGCCGTTGCCATGGGTGCTGCCATCCAAGGAGGTGTCTTGATCGGAGATGTCAAGGATATCTTGCTTCTTGATGTCACTCCTCTTTCTTTGGGTATTGAAACTTTGGGAGGTGTTTTCACCAGAATGATCCAAAGAAATACCACCATCCCCACCAAGAAATCCCAAGTCTTCTCTACTGCTGCTGATAATCAAACCACTGTCTCCATCAGAGTCTTCCAAGGTGAAAGAGAAATGGCTGCTGATAACAAGTTGTTGGGTCAATTCGATCTCAGCGGTATTCCTCCTGCTCCTAGGTAAAGGCTTTATTTCATAAAGGCTAATTTCATTAGAGGAGTTCCTCAAATTGAAGTCACTTTCGATATTGATGCTAACGGTATCGTCCATGTTAGTGCTAGAGACAAAGCCACCGGAAGAGATCAATCCATCACCATCCAAGGATCTGGTGGTCTCTCCCAAGCTGATATTGATAACATGATCAGACAAGCTGAAGCCTTGAAGGAAGAAGATAGAAAGAAGAAGGTAACACAATTATATTAAGGAAGCTAATTTAAATAGGAAAGCATTGAAATCAGAAACCAAGCTGATACCACCGTATATGAAACCGAGAAGTCTTTGAATGAACACAGATCAAAGCTCTCTGCTGAAGTCGTTCAAGAAATTGAAAGAGATATTCAAGAATTGAAGGATGCTATCTCCCAAAACAACCCCGAAAAGATGAAGGAATGCACTGCTAAAGTTAGAAATGGTGCTATGAAGATCGGACAAGCTATCTACAGCCAACAAGGTGCTCAACAAGGAGGTGAACAACAACAACAACAACAACAAGAAGATAACCAAAACCAAGAAAACAAATAAATATGAATTAGATTCCATTTTACGTGTGAGATGTTTTTATGTTTAATCGATAGATACCTACCTGTCTCATATGCGTAATAAAAGATGTTTATGATTTTTCAAATTCCCTCTCTCTTTTTGTTGATAGAATTTTATTCATTTATTGAATGGATTCGAAGTCCCAAAAAGCAAAAAATACGGGCAGAGTACAAGCTTTCTCTGGTAAATGGCTTAGATTCTTGCTTGCTGACTATCAGAATAAAGAAGTAACTGTTAAGGGTTATGAATACGTAGAAAGGACAACAAGAAAGGGTGAATTTGATGGAATTACCATCATTGGAATTGTGAAATATCCAAATACGAATCGGAAAGATAAGCTTATCCTCATTGGAAATTATAGACCTCCAATTGACAAATATGTCATTGAGTTTCCAGCCGGACTAGTAGATTCTGCTGATGATTGTTTTACTGATGCTGTAAGAGAATTGAAAGAAGAAACAGGGTTTGTACCAGAAAAGATTTTAAATATTATTGATTCAAAAAAGATTCCACAAGTCAGCCCAATAGTCTACTCAGAACCTTCTGTGACGAACGAAAATGAGAAAATAATAATTTTGCAGATTGACGGAGAGAATGAATTGAATAAAAATACTAAACAAGAACTCGAAGAGACTGAGAATATCAATGTACATCTTGTTGATTTGGATGAAAAACTCTTAGAAAGTATTTCAAAACTCGCAAAAGAAAATGATTATGTAATTGAAACTAAAGTATATACTTTCGCATTGGGTATTTCATTAGGAAAAGTACTAGTATAATATTCATATTTTGTCTATATTTATTGGCTTTTTAGCCACTTTTTTTGAAATAAAGTTTTTCTTAGTGTCAAAGTCTCCCAAAGTGATTAGAGTTGGCCGACTAAAGTTTAAAACAATAGATGTTAGAATATTTACCCGTGTGGACAATTCCAAGGGCTTTTAAGAGTTGCCAAATTGTGAATGATCTTAATCATGTGGTTTGAGCTAAGGGCCTTTCCGACCATGACTGAACTACGACATGCTTTCGAGGCCAAAATATTTTTTATTTTTGGGATTTGTATATCCGCCTTTTCATAAGGATTATTTTCTATTAGATCCAAAAGCATATTTAGGTCTATCTTTTTTAGATATATTTCAAAAGGATTACCTTCTTCACCAAAAGTAGTATTTCTTGCAATTGGTAAAGCAGTGATTCTTGCACTTTGAAAAGAATCTTTCTGAACAGAAAAATCAACCTTGAACCCATTTTTCTCAATGATGTCAAGATTTTCTCTTAGTGTTGAAGCTCTGCTTCCAGAAAGGAAAATATTCAGAGGCCTTGGTTATTTATGATATTCCTAGGGGAAAAAAAAGTACTGGACGAGTTTTTGTGTTGCAGGTTTATACTCTCTCACAAGTTTCTCAAAGTTATATTTTTCATCAGCAGCATGTTGATCGATAATATATATCTCATTTCTTCTGGGGTCTTTGAGAATGCAGACCAGAAATCCAAAGTTAAACTGTCCAACAAGAAATAGTCTATACATTCTTTTTGATTGTTAACAAGAACTTACTCATGAAATTGATTTTTCTGAAAGCATTTCGACATATTATCTGCATAAACTTCTAAAGTGGTATCTGAAAACACTGCATTTGAAGATTCTTTCTCATTTTGAATTTCTCCAATTGGTTTGCTACTAATAAGCCTTGTTAACAAAGATTTACTCTACATCCGTATATGATTTCTCTTGGGTACAACATTGATCATCACTTTCACTTAATCTTTCACTTTGAGGGCTAGATTTATTGTCGGGTCTGGATGCATCTTGAGTGTTTGTGACTTCATTAAAAGGATTGAAGGTAAGTTCAGTCACTTTAATTTGAGAATTGTGCTCCATTGCTTTAAAATTAGGCTGATGGTCTCTGCATGTCGGTTTTTCTACCTTAATGGTTGGAAGACTTAAACTCGTAATTTTTAACTCAGTTATTTTATAATCATTCTTCTTATTATCATTATCATTCTCTTTTAACTGATTTGACTCACTCTCTACCTCGATCTTGTTGATTTCGGATTTAGTTGTGCTCGGAGTGAAGGCTGATGAGGTTCTTATTTCCTTATTTCCTTTGAATGCTGCATAAAAGCTGTTCATTCTACCAGGAAGTACTTTTATTTTTCCGCTGTCTTTAACCAGAGAGGAATTACTGTTTCTGAATAATTCATTAACTATTTAACAAATCATCCTTACTTATTGCTTTGGGAGATTTTTTCCGAATTCTCCTCTTCAGGTGAATGATCACCATTATCCTTTTCCTCTTTTTCAGTAATTTTGACCTTTTTCTCAAAGTTACTGATCTCAGAAGTAGAAAACTCCCCTTTCCTGAAATTCTATATAAATATTCATGGAGAGATACCTTCTTCGGTTTTGACTGTCTATATCCACTTGGGAATTTTGTTTCGATACGAAGCTACTGTTAACTTTATTAGTCTTCTCTACATTCTCTGAGGTCTTTTCCTTTACGTCAAAAGTTAATTGAATTTGTTTTGTTGGTAGGATCTACACAGGTTCAAGAATTCATTCATACTGGGGATACCATTGTCTTTGAAGTCGCCTTTGCATTCTCATGGAAAGCCTCAAAACAATTTTTTAAAGAGTCATAGACAAATTGTGGGCTCTTGAAAATAATTTCTCTTTTATCAGGGGTAACATTTATATCATATTCATCTAAAACTTGATTAATAATTTGTGATCTGAAATGCTACTTGGAGGCAACTCAATGCTCAGAATCACAATAAATTTCGCACCTGGATTGTATTGTTTATAAATCTGACTCAAAAGATTTGTAATCTTTTTATTCAGATTTACGGGTCTTTTGTTGACAAAGAAATATGTCAAATCTTTTTTGTAGCTACTATGCATGCTACCACTTGTGATTGTTTTGGTAGCATATCCATAAAATCTTTTTTTGTCAATAAAATAAAGTCACCAATTACCTCAAGTTTTCTGCTCTGTAATCCACTTCTGCCAAAGAATCAAAAACTTTTTTTCCTAATACAGCCAAAATATTGTCTTTGAGGTGTGCATTTTGGCTTTCATTAGAAATAACGACCTCCCAACTGAACTTTTAATAAAGTACTACTTTTTGTACGGTTTCTCTTTAGTCGAATTTACAAGAGTAATTTTTACTCCTGTACAGATCAAAGCATAGGCTTCGACCATAGAAGATGCTTTTGAGAATTGTTGATGATAATTAGATTTAAATTCTTGATATCTAACAGGAAGCTCTCTGAAGAGATTCTTTAAATAAATCTCTGTGCCAGGTTCCTTTAAAGTGAGTAGAATAAAGGAACAAAGCTTACATCTCTTCTTGCAATCTTTTTTGTTGTTAAATTGAAATCATGATCAAATAATAACTCCCAGCCATTTTCATCTTTAGCTGTTCGAGTTATTATTTGCAAATCTGATAGATGTGCAATTGCATTGAGAGCTTCTCCCTAAACGTAAATATACATCTTTCAAAATAAATACTCTAAACCCATAAGTTTGGATCCTCTCCAAATCTTCAAAGTCTTCAATCTTTGAAGTCGCACCTTTTTTTGCTTAACAAAGATGAAGACGGTTGATCAGTTTCTTACCCATTAAGGCAAAATTATCTGCATCAATTCCAGATCCATTGTCAGTAACCCTTATACCTCCTAATCCATAGTCGTATGTAATTATCTCTGAAATATGATCAC
>Ga0065720_1020214_pt1 | contig 15960 bp, 12 predicted proteins | sample Thericmetagenome_FD_59107 | JGI IMG/M metagenome (GOLD analysis project Ga0065720, IMG submission 59107) | Thermophilic microbial communities from the Joint Bioenergy Institute, California, USA of rice/straw/compost enrichment - eDNA_2 v2... | ecosystem: Engineered > Solid waste > Grass >... | reverse complement strand
TATTACCTCGGAGGAGTTCAGAATAATATTGAATATATTCCTTCTGGAAATTGTTTTTTACAGACTCTAGAACATTCTGAGCCTGAATCTACAGACTTCGCTCTGGTTGTTAGCAACGCTTTGTATGAAAAACTCCTCGAAGACTTTCAATTCGAGCCAGTTAGGTATAATGAGATAAGAACAAACATGACTACTTTCTTCTATGTCACTGGAATCAACAAGGAACCTGAAACCTTTCCAAATATTGATCCTTTATTTTTTAAAAAGGAAGTTACTCCAGCTCAATTCGAAGCCATCAAACCTAAGATTGCTAGTTATTTACCTCCAAGTCTGGCGTCCTATTTGCATAGTAATATGGAAGCTTGGGCAGAAGAAATTAGAAAAGTCACTGTTCTATGCATTAACATTCCAGTGAATCTTGACGAAATCACTAAGGACGATGAGATCTTTAGAATGAATCAAGCTGTCCTTGTACTTCAGACTATCGCACAAGCTTTTCATGGATATTTGTATAGATCTTACTTAGATGAAAAGGGTTTAAATGTCTTTATGATCTTTGGAGCATATCCTCAAGCTCATCAAGAGGATGCTGCTCGTGGTGCCCTTTCAGGCTCTCTTCTCATTCATGAGCTCTCCAAAGTAAATATTCCTGCCACTGTTGGTGTTGCGACAGGCCATGTACGATTCGCTATTTCAGGTGACTATAGAAAAGATTTGTTCATTATTGGAGAACCTTTGTATATGGGATATCTCCTTATGCTTGTGACTATCAAGGATGTTGAAAAGAGAATCTTGGTTGATTATGAAACTAAAATCGAGGCTGAAATGAGAGTGAGTTTCCTCAGCTACAATAATCCAGTTTTTCAGAATAAGATTTCCAAGGGGATCTTTGAGCCATATTTTTCTTTGGATTCGTTGAAGCCAATGCCTTATAATACTTTCCCAAATATCAGAACTCATCACTTTAATTTGGATTATGGTTTGACAAATTCTGAGGAGGACTATCATGATGCATTTTTCATGGTTGGAAGAGACAAAGAATTGAACAAAGGACTAGATATGATCACAAAGTTCCTCAAGACACCTGCTAGAGCTCATTTAATCTTAATTGGAGGTCCAATCGGATATGGTAAAAGTTTGTTGGTGAGAAATCTTCTTGAAAGAACTGCAGAGTCAATAGAGAGAACATATAATGCTCATGATCGTCCAATGATTCTTACTTCAAGTCTGAATCCTTATACCAGAATGCTAAAACTAAATGGATGGAGGAACATAGTGAGAGACGCTCTCACTATTCTTGCAAGTCAAGAAGGCCGAAGAAAAGAAGACTATCTATATGGATTGCTCCAATATGATAAAGAACTCCAAGCAAACATCAGCCTAGTTGCAGAAATCCTTGATATCCAATATGATATGGGAAATCCTTTTGGTGGAAAACCAGCAAGATTTGATTTAGTTACCAGGGAAGCGGATGTCCCACAATATGAAAAGAATATTATTATCAACATTATGATGATTATTCTCAGAACTTTTGTGGGAGAAAAGCTTAATGGTGCATATGAGGAAGAAGACTCAGGTCCTAACTTTGGAGAGGGTGGATCTAGATATAGGCCTCCTGCAATTATTTGTCTAGATGACATGCAGAATCATGATGAAATTTCTTGGAATCTTACAAACAAGGTTTTGAAGAAGATCAGAAGAATCTTTATAATTGGGGCTCTCAGAAGTGAGGAACTGGAAGGAGCTCCAGTAAGGACTGATATTGTTGATCAAGGAATTAGAGAAATAGCTAATAATCCAGAAATTATTCCTGAGAAGTTCATCCTAGGACCCCTTGAATATGCTGACATCGAAATCATCCTGAAAAAGTTACTAGGATTACAGCCCAGTGATGACCTTACAAGGTTCATTTTACAGAAATCTGAAGGAAATCCTTTGACTGCTGTAGATTTACTTGATAAACTAGTCAAGCAAGAATTGTTACAAGCATTAAACAATGAAGTCTTCCCAACAGACTTACTAAGGAAATTCATAAGATTGAATCAGTTTATTGAGATTCTTGTCCCTAATTCCAGAAATAAAGTCAACGGATATGAGGCTGATCAGCAAATCCAATTTGGCCATTATCAATTATTGAAAATTGCCAGTGCTGCTGGTAACACCTTTGACCTCAAAACTCTAATTGTCACAAATCCATTCTACCATACTATCCTATCACCTAAGGAAATTCTCCAGTACTTAAATGATCTAAAGCAACAAGAAATAATAGAAGTCATTGACGACAAAACAAAGAACGTTGTGTTCCAATTCTGTGGATCATTCCTTCGTGAGACCATTTATCAAAGAATTCCTTTCTCGTTAAGAAGAGGCTTGCATAGAATGATTGCAGAAAGCTGGCAAAACGCTGAAGACCCCCTTGAAAACGAATTTGTACTATATCAATGGAACCTGAGTGACCCTGATTCTGACTTCCAAGATAATTATGCAAATAGTGCTAAAAGGGCATTTATTGTTAGAAATATCAACACTATCATGGCTCAGAGCCTTCCTAGCAAAGGAGAACCTACCATAAAATCTGGAAAACTTGACAAGTTAAGCGTTAAGAACAGATCTAAATGGATTTCAAGATTTGCTGCTCTGACTCCCTATGCCTTGAAGTATTATAGGACAGAAACAGACTATCGTGATAGGCCAGTTTTAGAATCTGGGTCTATTCCACTGAGAAATATTATAACAATTATTCCAACCTATAAAGATGAAATGTTCAAGGCCTCTGAGAGACCAGGATTTAAAATACTGACATCGAAGTGGTACAAAGGTCCTAACGAGAATCCTTCAAGAGAATTTGTTTTCGCCTGTGAGACAAACGAGCAAATCGAGGAATGGCAAATTAACATCGAATATATGAGAGCAAAAGTTCTCTATGAAGACTTCATCAATACATTTGATCCCAGAACAGTATCCTTCTTGAAAAGCCAAGGTAGTACAGCAAGAGACACTGTTGAGACTTCCCCAAGGCCAACTCTTGGTTCTGGCAGATCTGAGAAAATCAAAACAACAGACTACACAATCAATCAAGATTTGACCGTTGGTGAAAAGTTAGGTTATCGTGACAGCTCAAAGCCCATTTTGAGGAATCAATTATCTAAAGAGTCTACTCCAGAAGTAAGGCAAACTCGCGAAACTTCTCCAGGAAATAAACCCGCAATTAGACTTACATCTTTGTCAGGAGGTAGTCCAAGTCGTATGTCAAAGAAAGAGGCTTTATTGGCTTTTATTAATCGAGGGCAATCCTTGTTCTGGGCTCAAGCATTCGGAAATTCTTTGGGGTCTCCTACAAGACTTGGATATAGAGATAGTGAACGACCTCAAACACAAACGGAGTATACAAGGCAGCCAACCTATGTTCCACAACTCTCAAAGAATGTTGAGAAGGTAATTTCTGATAAGTTAAGAAGATATGATCAAGAAACCACTCCACCTCAAATAAAATCTGCAAGGGAATATGAAGCTGCAAGTCAAGAAAGATATTCCAGGTTAACAGAATCTAAGAGTTATGAATCCCCAGAGAGACTTTATACGGGTACCACCAGCCCAGCAAAAAAGACAGAAAAATTGAAGCAAGTTAACTTGAATGTGGTTCCTACTCAAAGAGAATCTGATGAGATGATTGAGACTGTTGTAAAACCAAAAAGAGGAAAAGGTTTACCAAATAAGGATATAGAAAGGGAGCCTAAATTGTCTACAGCCAAAATTTCCCCAAGAAAAGGAAGAAAGATTCTAAATAAACCGAATATTTATGGAAGATATGAATTCTTCCCAACATTTTTCATCGATGCTCATTTGGATGATCGAGGTATCAGATCCATTAATAATGAAATCAACAATGTCCAAGAGAAGATGAGAGTGAAGAAGCAAAAGCAGCTGAAAAACATCCCTCGAACAATGTATATTAAGAAGGATGTCAGAGATGGAGAAAATGTCTATTTATATAATGAAGAATGTTATATGAGACAAAAGTCCGACACATCCACAACCCTAGAACAAAGATCAAATCTGAGACCTGAAGAAGAACCACCCGTCTACAAGACTACCTTCACCAAATATGTGAATGATTTGGTCAATGAGTCATATCGTTTATCTCCACCCAAGCAAGACAAACCAGCAACTCCAACCTACAGACCTTCTGAATACTTTCCTACTAGGACAGAGACTGTTACATCAACTCCCCTTCTTCCTCATACATTGACTGCCAGACCTAGGACGACTACTACTGGTGACTATAGCAGAGATTTTAGTCCACTAACTGGTAGAAACGATCCTCTAAAGTTAACTTCCACACAAACTAGTTATTTCAATCCCCTTGTGAAAAATGAAATCAATAGGCCAAGCTATCTCCCTCCTGAGGAGCTATTTGGACCAAAATCACCTTATAATGTACAGAGAGATATTTCTCCAATCCGCAGAGATTATTCTCCAGTTAGCGATTTCTCACCAGCAACTGATTTCTTCCTCGGACCGACTGATAATCCCAAATATACACCTGTATCATCCTTCCAACCAACTACCTATCAGCCTCCTTCATATCAGCCATCTTCCTTAATAACAACAACAACTCTTCCTACCTACAGTAAGCGTCAATTACTTTTTGTTGATATTTTAGGCAATCCTCTTACTACTGAGAGTATATACACTCCTCCTAAGACTACTTTCCAAGGTAACATTAACATATTTTGCAATAAAGATTTAGAACCTACACCAACTTACACTTCGCCATTTGAGATCAAGAAGCCATTTGAATTCCAAGATCCCAAGAAACCATTCTTAAAGAGTTTTGAACCGATTACCTCGACGACATTCCAGCCTACTACCTCTTCTTATTGTAAGAGCAATATGATCCCTGTTAAAACTTTAGTCCATCCAGAAACTCACCAAACAGCCTCTTTCCCTGAAAAAAGAGAAAGAGAGAGCGTGACTGTGAAGCCGCCTAAAGGAGAAGTTGATCCCTCTCAATGTAAGATGATTTATTTCTCATCTTATAATCTTAGATTTCTATCTTGGTCATACTATTAGAACAACAAAATCTCAAGATGGTGACGATTTCGTTGTAGAAAAAGGAGAATTTGTTGTTATTACAAGATTATACGAAAAGAGAGGACTTGTAGAATTATTGTGGAAAGGTCTTTCTGGACTCTTCCCCAGATCTGATATTGAAATTATTCGAAAAACAGACATGGATGAAGTTCGCGAGCATGTCACTTTGAGGCCTTCTAGCTCCATCCCTCAATCAGGCAGTGAAGCTAATTACAAAATGGTCTACTCAGAGATGAGTGATAATGAGGACCACTCTCAGAGGTCATCTAGCGTAGGGAAGAGTTTTTATAGTGATGAGGAATATTCAGGATTTGATCAAAGTGGAATTTCGCGTCGTTCTGAAATGGAAGAGTCAACTCATAGCAATGTTAATCGAGGCAAACTTCCGTCTAAAATGGCCAAAAGACAACAACAGAAAATGAAACAAGGAATTTATTCTGGAGAAGAGAGTGTCTTAGCCAAATAATAAAGGAACATAATTTATATTATATGTATGTCTTTTTAGAAAAATTATACTTCTGCATTTGTGATTTTGGAAATTTTTGTGATTATGCCATGTAATATCTGCTTTTTATTTACTTACAAATCAGCTCAGACAAAAATTTACACTTATTGATTACTCTAACTCAGTACCATACAACAATCTATTGGCTTTTTGCATAATTGTATCCTAAAAAATCATAATGAGTCCAAAATTCATTACTTTTTTGGGATCGTAAGGATATTCCTTGCTTGGAATTTCCAAGATTGTTGGAACAATCTGATCATATTCATTTATCAAAGGTCTGAGATGTTGTTCAGCAATCTAGTTTAATCAGGTTTTTTAATTTGAATATTCTTACATGCTGGTTGATAAGGATAATTGAAATATTGGGAGCCTTGGTGAATCTCTTGAAGGTATCTTCAATAGTTTTAGTGGAAGTTTCTATCATAAGAACACGTGATTTTCTATTTACTGGAATCAACAACAAGGAAGTTAGTCTCTCCTTTAATGTTTCTCTCACCAATTCCGGTCAGGAGAAATCCTGTGACCGTATCTTCATCACCAATAATAGCAATGACGCTAGTTCCCTCTCCTTTTCTGATAATTTTCTTGCTCATTAGATATCTTAATTAAAGTCTGATTTTATCTTTTATTAAGCCAACTTTCAGCTTGTAATTCTTTCCACGTCGAATCAGTTTCCATAAGACTAATCGTCAATCATTCTAACTTGCCTCTTCATGATATAACTTTTATAAGTTTGGTTTAGGACTGAAGTAAACATTCAACTTTTGGCGGAAAACAGCTGATTTTGTTTAACAATGCAAAATACAAGGAGGTTTAGAGAAATGGATGTATAGAAAGCTGAATATCACTAAAGACTTTTACGTTAAAGTTTATTTCGAATTTTCTTTGTAAGATTTACTTAGGATAATTTATAAATCAAGCCTCGATATTAATATCCCAAGATGTTCAAGAATTTCTTATATAAAACTTCCAAGTTCCCAGTTCTCTCAAATAAGGTAACCAGGAAATTTGCTATTGTCTCAAATGTCCATCCAGAAACTGGACCTTCCCAAGTACAAATTTATATATTCGGTCATAATAAATATAGGGAAACTTAACCTCCAAATATACTGTCATTGATCATACGTATGATGCTATAGTTGTTGGCGCAGGTGGTGCAGGTTTGAGAGCTGCCTTCGGTTTAGCTGAAGCTGGCTTCAAAACAGCTTGTATCTCAAAGTTGTTCCCCACTAGATCTCATACTGTTGCTGCCCAAGGAGGTATTAACGCTGCTTTGGGTAACATGACTGAGGATGACTGGAGATGGCATGCTTACGATACTGTCAAGGGAAGTGATTGGCTCGGAGATCAAGATGCCATTCATTACATGTGCAGAGAAGCCCCTAAAGCTGTCCTTGAATTGGAATCTTATGGTATGCCCTTCTCAAGAACCAAGGACGGAAAGATTTATCAAAGAGCCTTCGGTGGTCAATCATTGAAATATGGTAAGGGAGGTCAAGCCTATAGATGCTGTGCTGCTGCTGACAGAACAGGACATGCCATGTTGCACACCCTGTTCGGAAGAGCTTTGGGTTATAATTGTATATTCTTCATTGAATATTTCGCTCTTGACTTAATCATGGTTGACGGAGTTTGCAGAGGTGTCATGTGTGTCTCCATGGCCGACGGTACTTTCCACAGAATGAGAGCAAATAATACTATTCTTGCTTGCGGTGGATACGGTAGAGCTTACTTCTCTTGTACTTCAGCCCATACTTGCACAGGTGATGGTACTGCTATGGTTACTAGAGCTGGACTTCCTTGCCAAGACCTTGAATTCGTCCAATTCCATCCTACTGGTATTTACGGAGCTGGTTGCCTTATGACTGAAGGATGCAGAGGTGAAGGTGGTATTCTCAGAAATAGCCTCGGTGAAAGATTCATGGAAAGATATGCTCCTTCTGCTAAGGATTTGGCCTCCAGAGATGTCGTCTCAAGAGCTATGACCATGGAAATCTTGGAAGGAAGAGGATGCGGTCCTGACAAAGAATACATTCACTTACATTTGAACCACTTGCCTCCTGAGCTCCTTCACGAAAGATTGCCAGGTATTTCTGAGACCGCTAAGATCTTTGCTGGTGTTGATGTTACCAAGGAACCCGTCCCAGTCGTTCCTACTGTCCATTACAACATGGGTGGTGTCCCAACTAACTATATGACTGAAGTCTTGAGAAAGAATGAAAGAGGTGAAGATGAAGTTGTTAGAGGATTGATGGCTGCTGGTGAAGTCGGTTGCCCTTCAGTTCATGGAGCCAACAGATTGGGAGCTAACTCTTTGCTCGATTTGGTCGTTTTCGGAAGAGCTGCTGCTTTGAGAACTCAAGAATTATACAAGCCTGGACAAAAGCAACCTGATCTTCCACCTAACGCTGGTGAAGAAGCCATTGCTAGATTCGACTCCATCAGATTCAACAAAGGAAAGCTCAGAACCTCTGAAGTTAGATTGGCTATGCAAAAGACCATGCAAAGACATGCTGCTGTCTTCAGAATTGAGAAACTCCTTCAAGAAGGTTTGTTAATTATTTCTTTTCTCATTTCTTAGGTTGCACTAAGCTCAGTGACATCTATAATCAATTCTTTGATATCCAAATCACTGACAAGTCTTTGAACTGGAACACTGACTTATTCGAAACTCTTGAACTCGAAAATCTTCTCAGTAAGTGAACGATAATTTAGCTAATAATTGTAGCTAATGCCATACAAACTATTTATGCTGCTGAAAACAGAAAGGAATCCAGAGGTGCTCATGCCAGAGATGACTATCCTGTAAGAAAATTATTTTATGATTTTGATTTTGTAGGAAAGAAACGATAAGGAATGGATGAAGCACACTCTTACTTGGATTAAGGATAGAAGGGCTGGAAAAGTTGATATCGACTATAGAAATGTTATTACCGAGACCTTGGACCAAAGCGAATTCGCCACTGTACCTCCTGTTAAGAGAGTCTATTAAAACGTATTCCTAAAATAATTCATATACGATTTCCTTGATATGACTATTACCAAAAGATTGCTATCTAATACCTAAATCATGAAATCTATAGATCCTAAAAAATAAAATTAATTCTTCAAGAACTCTCGGATCCAAATAAAGATAAAAGAGAATAAATATGAACTCCAATAAGCCTCAGAATGATAAAGTTTCAGGTGATCATAATAATGGTCATCAACTGGATAATGACTTTGAGGAAAATAAAAACCAGTTTGACTCCCAATACGACTCAAATATGATGAACTTTGATTCAAGAGCTTATGACCAAGGCTTCATGCCCATGGGAGCTCAAAATGGATTTTATTATCCTCAATATGGAAATCCTTTCATGGGATATGTACTACCACCTTTTTAATTTTCTTGACTTCAAGCCCATGCAATATCAAGGAGGTTTCAGAGGCCACTTTGAAAAGAAAGGATATGGCTACAGAAAGCATTACGGATATACACCCACACACACCCAAGTTGTTTATGCAAAAAAGCCCAAAACCAATACTCAAGTAAACGCCTTATCATCTCACATTCATTCCTTAGGAAAATAAAGATGCTTTATCTGGTGAATTTTCAAACCTAAGCGTCAGCGAAAAGAAGAGTAAACCAATGGTTGTTGATAACTTAAATTCTTATAGAATCCAGCTCAATTGAAAGACTTCCACACAAAATTGAAAAAGCCCAATTCTTCGTCATAAAGAGCTATAGTGAAATTGATGTACATAAAGTAAAGTGCTTATTTTCGTTTCCTGATTTCAGGCCATTAAGAATAATATCTGGTGCAGTACCAAAGAAGGAAATGTGAAGCTCCACAATGCTTTTGTTACTGCCAATGATGAATATCCAATTTACCTTTTGTTTAGTGTTAATTCCAGTGGTCATTTTGTTGGAGTCGCTAAAATGAAATCTCCAGTAACCATAACAATATTCCCTTAACTTTTAAGGTTGATTTTGATAAGAATTACGATGGATGGGGACAAAGCCATAAATGGAAGGGAGTCTTCAAAATTAGCTGGGTCTATATTAAGGATGTACCCAACCGTGAACTTAGACATCTGAAAAACGAGTAAACAAATTACAAAAAGTGATTAAATTGTAGCCTCAACGATGGAAAGCCAGTTCCAAATTCAAGAGATTGCCAAGAAGTTCCATTTGAAATTGGTATTCAAGTGTTAGAAATCTTTGAGAAATACAAAAACCAAACCTCTATCTTGGATGATTATGAATTTTACGAAATGCAAGAGAAAGGTTACAAATAAGTAGCTTGTTGTATTCTGATTTAGATGTTTTACATATGTATTTGGCTAATGTATTACTTGAATGATGGCAATTCATTCAATTATGTATCTGATTTAAGCAATTTCAGTAGATTATGAATTTGTCACGAATAATCATTATCATCTTTGATAAACAACAGCTTTACAATACACACTTATATCTTGTAAACGTATCTAAATAAAATTTAATTCAAATATGGATTCTATATTCATTTTCATTTTCATGAGCTCTCGTTAGTTGTTGAAGCTTCTTCAGGCTTCTTTTCTTCTTGCTTTTCCTCTGGCTTCTCCTCTTTAATTTCCTTCCCTTCTTCTTTAGTCTCTTTAGAAATATCCTCCTCTTTATCAAGGTCATCAAGTTTGTTATCTAGAAACTTTTAATTCATCTAAGGAAAAGCATACTTGGTTCAGGAGAGTCACTTGAATTATCAGAGTCATCAGAATCGTAGTTGAAACCTTATTATTGTTACTTAAGTAATATTCAATAATACCTTTCATATTATCAGGATCCCAATCATTTAATCCTTTTGTTCCTTCTTCCTCTTCGTCATCCTCATCAATATATTTTGACCAATCGACGCTAATATGATTCCACTTCTTTTCTTCTTGTGTAAGTCTTGGCCAGTATGGTCCTGACTCTTTTTTGATTAAGTTGAATTGAAGACAATATCCTGTGATATTCCATTTTGATTGCTTGAAATTAACGAACGATTTGCTAGAGGTACTTCAACGTTTATATCTGAGTAGAAATTGATCTCAGTTTCATATTCCTTGTCATGAGACATTAAATGCAATTTTAACTGGTTTGGAGAATTCCATTTGATTTCCTCTTGTTTAATGTCTCTAAGTTCAACTGTCAAGAAAACCTTATCCTTTCTTTGAGCCCACTTGATAGGTGGTAGACTAGAACAATTACGAATTAAGATGTAAAATGTTTACAGAGTTGCCATATGTGAAAGTTTGTAAAAAGTTTTATAATTGCTATCTATTTTCAATTTGAACATAAATATTGTCTTTTTCTTTCCTGAATGTTCTATTTCATCGATTGGACGTAGGAAAAAAGTTTTTCTAAGCTCTTTAAGTCGTTGACTTTCAAAGAAATCCATCTATGAATCATATTTATCTAATTCTTAGTTCTAACCAGAAAAGAAAGATGGATCTAGAAATTTCTTTAAAGATTAAGTTAATCAAAATTTCGTTATCTCCAAAGATATTTGAAAACTTATTCTTAAGAAGACTAATATTCTGCTCATGTAAACTCCTAAAATGTCAACCCTCAGTCCAAAATGATACTAACCATTTTATATATTCTCTTTCCTTCAGTATAATTTATTATTCAAATTTGCAACAAGATATATGATGCTCCAAAATAGAATTGTAGAGATCTTTATATGAGGATAATATAGTTTACAGAAGGAAAGTCCTCAATTATGAATACTATGCAAAACACAAAAATCAATCACATTGAAATGACGAGATTTTATTTGAGACTAGGCTTGATTTTTCCTCTCAACAGATTGGTTTCATTTTCCAAGGCTTTTAGTAATTTAGTTGAATTTTCAACCAGCTTGTAATATTAAAACATTCAAATGATATATTACCTTTTGATAAGCCTTTTCAGACTCTTCAATCATTCTATTATAATCATTCAACACTCCTTCCTTTTCCTTGACAACCCCGGTTTGATATTCAAATTCCATTCTTAGTTGATTGAGTTGCTTTTCTAATTCAACCAAATTCTTTCTATCTCTCAATAATTCCTCAGTGAGCATGTCTCTATCCTGTTGTAATTTTTCAATACCTTGAAATAACTAAAAACTCAAAGTCAAATTACTAGCTTTTAAGTTAGAAAGTGCATTCTCTTCCATTTTTAGACTGTAACAGCCACTTTATTTAAATACAAATTAGGGGGAAATAATTAAAGAAATTGTTCATTTCGTAAACTATATACTCAAAGTTCCACAATGAATAAAATCAGACTAAGGTTAGAATCAGTACGGTATGTTCCGATGCGAACAGTCAAAGAGGTACAGTCAAGAAAAACCTATATTTCATATTTGAATTTAAATATCTAAATTTAAGAAATCTATTGAATTTATTATGGACCTCGACAAGTGCTTAGAAGAACTCAAGGAAGGAAAGTGCCTATCTGAAAGAGATCTTAAGATCCTTTGTGATAAGGCTAAGGAAATTTTGATTGAAGAGTCAAATGTTCAACCTGTTCGAGCTCCAGTCAATATTTGTGGAGATGTTCATGGACAATTTTATGATGTCCTGGAGCTTTTCAGAATCGGAGGAGAAGTGCCCACTTCTAACTACATTTTTATTGGAGATTTTGTTGACAGAGGTTACAATTCAGTAGAGACCTTTGAGTTGTTACTTCTCCTGAAAGTGAAATATCCAGGAAATATTTCTTTATTGAGAGGAAATCACGAATCAAGACAAATTACTCAGGTGTATGGATTTTATGATGAAGTTTTGAGAAAATATGGTAATGTTAATCCTTGGAAGTACTGCACTGAAGTTTTTGATTATCTTCCTCTTGGAGCTGTTGTTGAAGGAAAAATCCTTTGCATTCATGGAGGTTTATCTCCTGATATCAAGACACTAGATCAAGTCAGAACTATTGAAAGAAAAGTAGAAATACCTCATGAGGGACCTTTCTGTGATCTTATGTGGTCTGACCCTGAAGATATCGAAACCTGGGCTTTAAATAGCAGAGGAGCAGGATGGCTTTTCGGGTCAAAGGTTACCAAAGAATTCAACCATCTTAATGGTTTGGAGCTTATTTGTAGAGCTCATCAGCTAGTCCAAGAAGGATATCAATTTTGGTTCAGAGATAAAAACCTCGTGACAGTCTGGTCTGCACCAAATTATTGCTACAGATGCGGAAATGTGGCTTCCATTTTGCAGTTAAACGAAGGCTTGGAAAGAGAATGGAAAATATTCAATGCTGTTCCTGAATCTGGAAAGAGTCAACATCCTAGAACATTACTACCATATTTCTTATAGAGGAGAATATATTTGACTCTTATCTATATATATATGTTTCAAAGGAAATATGTGTATTTTTTTAAGAAAATTATTTGAAGAGCTCAGGCTGAAGTCAATTTTGTAGATTCTAGAGAAGTGTAATCTTCAATAATTATGAAAAAATACACAAGAAAATCGACTAGTCTCACCCAGAATCTACTAACTAATTAATTTTATTGCTCGATAATAAAATCAATTGTAAAACTGCTTAACATAAAAACCAATGAAAAAGCCTAGTTCAATTCATTATGACAGCAGTTCCTTATCCGATGAAGAGCCATCATCTCTATTTAAGAATCAGTCCAATAAGGCTCTTCAAAAGAAAATAAATAACCTTGATCAGCTCTCAAGATTAAAAGAAACAGGGGATAAACTATTAAGAGAAGGGAGGATTGTCGAAGGATTGGATTGTTATCAAACCAGTAAGCTTTCCAATTTTCTCTTGAGAAAATAGTGATTAAAATGGTTTTCAGAATAAACGGCCCCCAATCTGAGGAATTTAAGTCCCATTTTATCGATTCTATTGAGGATTTAAACAAACTAGCCATGAAATTCGTTCAAAATCAGGATATTGAATCAGGACTAAAGATTTTGAACTTTTGTGATGAGTTAACCACTCCAGGGAGATATGGCAATTATCCATTACAAAGAAACCAAACTTTCAATAACCTAGGATGTGTATATAGGAGATTGGGCAAGCTAAAAGCTGCAATTAATTATCTTCAGAGTGCTTTATCAATCTTAACTAATAACAATCTCTCAAAATTCTCTGCAATGACTCATTTAAATTTATGCGCTGTGCTTTCACAGCTTGGAGAGTAATGAATAGAGTAATATTTAATAATCTGTTAGCCACACTAAAGCTGCATATCATGCCAAAAATGCAATTGTTTATGCTCAAGAAGACCTGTTAATATATGGGAAAGATGTCAATGCAGATTCAGATAAATTTCGAGAGAAAGTAAATTAGCATTATTATAAGTAACTAGTTAGGTAACTCTGCTAGCTATCTCCTATCATAATATGGGTGTTGAAGAGGAGCATATTGGCAATTTAGAAGAAGCATTACCTTGGTATGAGAAAAGTTACAAGGTTCTTCAAGAGTATTCTGTGATAGATGAAAATCTATCTAAGAAGTTTCGGGCAGCTCATATTGCAGCTCAAGATGTAAACAATTTGATGATAAAATTGAGCCCTAGAAATTCATCTTAAGAAATATGATGCCAAAGAAAAATAAGACTGATAATTCACTTTCCAGAACGAAGAGGTCTATAGAAAGATCTACAGACTTCGCTCCTATTATAACCATTCCAAAGCGACCTCCAAGTGCTGATCCTTTAAAGCTGACTCCCAAAACTCAAACAAGCTCAGGATTTATTTTGCAAAATAACAAAATTGTAAGTAGGACCTCAATGAGACCCATGAGTGCAACTCAGCAAAAATTCCAGCCCAAGTAATTTTTCTATCAAATTATTCAATGGCAAGATATTCTTTGAGTGCAGCAAACAGCCCAACAAAAACCACTAACCCTAAGCCATATGACTTCTCTCAGACAACGAATAATGCTCAAAGTAGATTTATTATTTCTTCACTAAGAGAAAAGCTCTTAAAGGTCATCACAGAGTGAATAGTAGCCAAATAGCTATGCATAGAAGGATAGCTTCTACTTCCACTGCACTTCCTAATGAGGAGAGAAAAGTTATTCTTTTTGGAAGAGATGTAGATTCCATGTAAGTCTAGTTCTAAAATGAGATCTTACTAAATAGGAGTGTATCGGAGGTGCATAGTGAGGATAATGAAATCAAAGTCCTTGAAAAGATGGGAATATTGGAGTGGTCAGATGATGAAACTGAATCGAAGGACAACAAGTAAAACTTCTTTAAAAAATCTGAACTTCTAGAAACAAACGTCAAGAAACCTTGAAAGAAAGAAGACTAGAATTTCTGAATACTCTTCAAGCTCTGGATACAAAAAATATTACTGGAAATCTCAAAATTGTGGATACGTCCTCTTCTTCCTCTTCTTCATCCTCAAGAGAAAGTAAAGCTACTTCATTGCCTAAGCTAATCTCTTAGACACCCCACCCAAAAAGATCAAATCAGAACCAGTAAAACAAAAGGAAACAGAGAAAAAGCCGCCTATAGCTATCTCGAAAACAGTCTCAGAGTCCCAAAAGACAATTATTCCTCGATCAAAATCAAAATCCTCACTAAACCAAAATGCTCAATCAGTTGATCTTCAAGAAGTTAATACAACAATCTCTAAGAGTACTGTAAGTGTCTGCAGACCAAGGAAATTACCAACCAAAGAAGAATTACAACAAGAGAAAAAGAAAAGAGAAGAAGCAGTAATTAAGGTGCAGAGATTTTATCGCCAAAAGTTACAGCAGGAGAAATTCAGGCTCTTAGTTGAAAAGCAAAAGAAGTTAGGATCTAAAGTCATGATAAAAAGAGGAATAATCTTGTTAACTCCATATAAACAGCAGAATGGCCAAGAAATCACGGAGGATCTCCAAGACTTTTATTTGACTGTTTACGCCTTACCAACAACGAAAGAACTCAGTTTCCAACTGGCTAGTATTCAAAAGAAAACTCAGTTTGAATATAGAACAACATTTTCTCATTTGAACTTGAAATCTGAATATTCTCGAAATCCTAACAAGCTTGTCAAACAAGACATTACTGGAATCCCAGCAAATCTAGAACAGTTAAGATCATTTTCCGACAATATTATCGCTCAATTCCATATTGTAGGCCATTATCTAACTCTGAAAGAATCTGAAGTTCCCCTCTCCAGAGAGTCTGTTCAGGTTCAGGAGGTTGAGAATCAAGAAAGCGTCTATGTTCCAGTCTCTGAAAGAGAGACTAAGAAAGATGTTGTTCATTATAAGATAAAGAATTTTAACGTAGACAAATCATACAAGAAAGCATCAGCGGCATCCCTATAGTTAAGAAATATAAATATTTAGGCCTCTGGATGAACTCAAAGCTCACAATGGATGATCAAATTGACCATATTCTCTCTAA
>Ga0065720_1003883_pt1 | contig 15965 bp, 10 predicted proteins | sample Thericmetagenome_FD_59107 | JGI IMG/M metagenome (GOLD analysis project Ga0065720, IMG submission 59107) | Thermophilic microbial communities from the Joint Bioenergy Institute, California, USA of rice/straw/compost enrichment - eDNA_2 v2... | ecosystem: Engineered > Solid waste > Grass >... | reverse complement strand
GATGCCCGCCACGGCCACGAGGTAGAGCACCGGCACCAGCAGGAGCACCCGTGGATCGCGGCGTCCGAGGAAGGAGCCCGCGCCCAGATACCGTGGCGTGACGTCCATCGTGCTAGCGTCCGGCCCTCTTGGAGAGCGGCTCCCAGATGGCGTCCAGCGCCGGGGTGAGGATGATCACCGCGATGGCGTTGGACAGCAGCGCCGGGAAGTAGTTCAGGGTCAGGAACGTGTTGAAGTCGATGCCCTGGATCGGGATGTCGGTGATGACGAACAGCATGCCGATCGCGGTGGACACGACCGCCATGACACCGATCACGATCAGCCGCAGCATCTCGTTCGCGATCCGGGGCAGCGCGGCGAAGAGCAGGGCCGCGGCCGCGCCGGTGAGGCCGTTGGCCACGCTCCAGTTCCAGTAGGTCAGACCCGACCCCTGGATGAGGTCGATCACCACGTTGCCCACGAAACCGGTGAAGAAGCCCGCGACCACACCGAAACGCATGCCGAAGAACGGCACCAGGGCGAAGGCGGGCCGTACCGCGACGTTCTGCGTGCCGGGGATCACGAAGCTGAACAGGCCGAGCACGGCGTACAGGGCCGCGCCCACGGCGCCGAAGACGACCGTCCGCGAGGAGATCGCCCAGATCGACTCCCTCGGCTGAGATAACTCGTTCACTTCGGGGTGTTCCTTCCTGTGGGGGGTGTTACGGGAAGGGAGCGTGCGAGGGCGAACGGATGCGGCACCGCCCCGCCCTCCGGAACGTGCTCGCGGATCGCCCGCACCAGGCTCGTCTCCCGCAGCCCCGACCGTTCCCACAGCCCGGTACGGCGGGCCATCTCGGCAGGCGAGCCGTCGGCGGCGACGCGCCCCTCGTCGACGACGATGATGCGGTCGGCCATGGTGAGCGCGAGATCCACGTCGTGCGTGATGAAGTAAACGCCCTGCACACCCTCGGCGCCGAGCACGTGGCCCAGGAACTCGTCGGTGGTGCGCAGGTCCTGCCCCGCGGTGGGCTCGTCCAGGATCAGCGTCCGGGGACGCATGGCGAGCGCGAGCGCCACGGTGAGCCGCCGCTGCTGCCCGAACGAGAGCGTGCGCGGCGGCCGGCTCATGATGTCCGGCTCGCCGTCGAGCAGCATCGCGCGCAGCGCCTCGGCCGAGGCCTCCTCGATGCGCTCGCGCGGCCACCCCAGGTTGCGCGGGCCGAAGGCGAGCTCGTCGGCGACGGTCGCGGAGAACAGCGCCTGGCCCGGGTTCTGGAACACGTACCCGAAGGTCGTGGCGAGCTCCCGGGTGGTGCGCTCGGTCACCGGCGACCCGTCCACGAGCACCGCGCCGCGCAACGGCTCGATCAGCCGCACCGCGGCGCGCAGCAGCGTGGACTTGCCCGCCCCGTTCGGCCCGAGGATCGCGACCCGCTCGCGCGGCGCGAGGCGCAGGCCGACGCCGGACAGCACGGTCCGCTCGCCGTACCCGAGGTCGACGTCCCGGTACTCCAGCCGCGGCGTCCCGCCGGGCACGGCCGGGGCCGCCGGACGGCGGGCGGGCGGGTCCGGCAGCTCGCCGGCGCGGGCGACGAGCGCCTCGAACGGCAGCTTGACCCGCCCGATCGGCGCCACGCGCAGGAAGCCCGCGACGTCGCCGAGGTAGGCGGACCGGCCGCCCTCCAGGTAGAGCACGCCGGTCGGCTCGAACTCCAGGATCTCCTCGACCCGGTGCTCGACCACGACGGCCGCGCCGCCGTCGTCGACGAACCGCCGCAGCTCGCGCATGAGGCGCAGCCCGGCGCCCGGGTCGAGGTTGGCGAGCGGCTCGTCCACCACGACCACCCGCGGCCGCATCGCGAGCACCCCGGCGAAGGCGACCATCTGCAGCTCGCCGCCGCTCAGCTCGGCGGTGGGCCGGTCGAGCAGGTGGGTGATGCCGACGCGGCTCGCCACCTCGTCGATGCGCCGCCGGATCTCGTCCCTCGGCAGGCTGAGGTTCTCCGGCCCGAAGGCGATCTCCGCGCGCACCGTGGTGCCGACGATCTGCCGGTGCGGGTCCTGCAGCAGGGTGCCGACGATCGTGGAGAGCTCCCGGATGCTGCGTCCCGCCGCCGGGCGCCCGCCGATCATCACCTCGCCGGTGACCTCGGCGCGGTAGGCGTGCGGGATGAGCCCGTTGAGCAGCCGCAGCAGCGTGCTCTTGCCGCACCCGGACGGCCCGCTCACCAGGAGCAGCTCGCCGGGCCGTACCGACATGGACACGCCGGAGAGGGCGGTGAGCCCGGTCGAACGGTACCGGACCGCGACATCGCTTACCTCGATGAGGGGAGCACTGATCGCGGTCATGGTCTGCGGCCCCGTTCGGTCGGCAGCCTCCCGCCGGCCGGGCATCTCTCCCACGCGGGCAGGCATGCGTTCACTCCAGTCGATCTTCGTGCCTTCCCGATTAAAGGGGAGATCGCCGAGAATCGCAATTCCGCATGCACTTTTAACTGCAAACGATGACAAACGTGATTTTTCTCCCGGTGCGGCGCCGCGGCCCGGCGGCGCGCGCCGTACCGAGGCTCGCGGGGGTACGGCGTCGCTCCGGTGGCCGCCGGGAAAACCGCCGGTGGCCGGAAGACCGCACGCCGGCGGTTCATCGGGCCGCGCGGCCGCGGCCGTTCCCGGTGATATGCGCAGGCGAGCGGCGCCGGGCGGCCCGGCCGGGCGCGTTAATCCGCACGGCCCATCTATTGCAATAGTGCGAATGATTGCACCGGTGCCCTGGAGCGGCCGTGACCCTCGGGCGATATCCGCGACGGGTTCCTCGGGTGCTCGCGGGAAGGCCCGGCCGCGCTCCGGCGATTCCGCCCGTCCCGCCTGGCACGTGCCACGCGACGCGCTACGCCGTGTGCGTGGCCGCCGATCCCTCGCCGCCCGTGCCGGTCGTCCGGGCCTCCGGCCGGGCATCACCGGAGACGTTGCCCTCCTCGCCGTCCTCCTCGCCGTTTCCCCGGCCGTTCCCCTCGCCGTTCGCCCGGCCGTTCTCGCGGCCGTTCTGACGGCCGCCCCGGCCGCCGTGCGCGATCGAGCCGGCGGTCCCGGCCGGGAGCCCGCCCGGCCGCCGGGCCGCGGGCACCGCGGGGGGATCGGCGTCCGGCGGTCCGGCGCCCGGGTCCTCCGGCGCGGAGTCCAGCAGGTATTCGGCCGCCTGCCGGGCCTCCTCGACGCTGTCGCGCAACCGGCGCTCCACCTGCTCGGCCTCGGCGCCGAGCTCCTTGGTCCCGGGGCGGGACAGCCGGTCGTCGACGAGGTCGGCCCGGAGCCGCTCGAAGTCCTCGTTGTGCTCCCGCAGGCGCTCCAGGTTGCGGAACACCTCGAAGTGCCGGTCGGCCCGCCGTACCTTCTCGGCGTAGTCCTCCAGCGCCTCGACCCGGGCGGTGAGCGAGGCGAACGAGGAGCGCAGGGTCTCGTCGTAGGGCCGGTACGCCTCGGCGAACTCGGCCGGGACCCGCTCGCCGACGATCGCGGTGTAGTCGGCGGCGACCCGGGTGAGGTCGGCGAGACGGCGCGCGATGCGCCAGGTCTCGTCCCGGAGCCGGACCTCGTTGAGGGTGTTGTCGAGCAGGCCCCGCCGGACGATCTGGGAGGAGAGCACGGCATCGGCCGCGTCCTGGGCGCGGCGCAGCAGCGGAGCGGTCCAATCGTCGAGGTCCTCGGGGAGGACGAAGCAGCCGGGGTGCTCGCGGGCGTACCGCAGGCTCCGGTTCACCCGCATCCGGGACAGGTTCGGCAGCAGCTCGGCGGCGACGCCGACGCCGAGGAAGCCGCCCGCGAAGACCAGCCCGATGGAGAACGCGGCGGCGACGCTGTCCAGGTCGACGCCGCCGCTGTCCCCGGCGGCGGCCACCGGCAGGATGAGCAGGGTGGCGATGATCAGCAGCAGCGCGGCGGTGCGGGCGAGCAGCGGCACGCGCACCGGCCAGTAGGGGGGCGGGGTCCATCCGGCGCGGATCCGCTGCAGCAGGTGCGGATGCTCACGCAGGTGACGGGCGACCGGTTCGGGGAGCGTGGGGTCGAGTGCCAGCCGGGGGACCTGGTTACCGTGCACCTGACCTCCCAGTCGCTATGCGTTCACGTGCCGTCATATGCCGACCTATAGGCTCATATAGGTGAGAAACGAACTCCGGCGCTGGATAGTTCTCGAGGGCGCGGTCAACGTACGTGATCTGGGGGGACTTCCCACGACCGATGGCCAATTAACGCGTTTCGGGCGGATATTCCGGTCGGACAATCTGCAGGGCCTCACCGCCGCCGACGTCGACCGGCTGGTCGGCGAGCTCGACCTCCGCGACGTGATCGACCTGCGTTCCCGGGAGGAGGTGGAGCTGGAGGGCCCCGGCCCGCTCACCCGGGTGCCCGCCGTCACCGTGCACCACCTCACCCTGTTCAGCGAGGGCGGCCGGCACACCGACGCCGAGGCCGACACCGGCCCGGTCGCCGCGGCCGCCGACCGCCGCCGGGCCGTCCGGAGCCCGGACGGCGCCACGACCGGTGGGGACACGACCGGGGGAGACACCGCCGGGGAGACCGCGGCCGTGGGGAGTGCGGCGGTGGGGAGTGCGGCCGGGCGCATCGACGGCGAGCGCGTGCTGCCCTGGAGCCGCGGGCGGGCCGAGGACGAGCTCGCCGAGTCGCGTGTCGTCGGCCACTACTCCGGTTACCTGCGCGACCGCCCCGACTCGGTGATCGCGGCGATGCGGGTGCTCGCCCACGGCGACGGCGCCGCGATCGTGCACTGCGCCGCGGGCAAGGACCGCACCGGCGTGCTGACGGCGCTCGTGCTGGAGGTGGCGGGCGTCACCCGCGAGGCGATCATCGCCGACTACGTCGCCACGGCCGAGCGCATGGACCGGGTCCTCGCCCGCCTGCGGGCGAGCGACACCTACCGGGCGGACCTCGACTCGCGTCCCGCGGACGCGCACCTGCCCCGCCCCGAGTACATGGCCGGGTTCCTGCGCTACCTCGACGACCGGTTCGGCGGCCCGCTCGGCTGGCTCGCCCGGCACGGGTGGCGTGAGCACGACCACCGGGCCCTCCGCGCCCGCCTGCTCGATTAGGCCGCCGCCCGCGACCGCCCGGCCGGTACGGCCGGGCCGGGTGACGGTCGTCCCGCGCCGGTGGCCGCCCACCCCTGCGCCACCGCACCGCCGCTGCGCGGAACCTCGGATAGCCTCTGCCGGCCGGCGGGGGAGAAGACCGGGGTCCGGTGGGTCAGGAGTCGCGCTCGTCGCGCTCCGCGAGGAAGCGCTCGAACTGGGCGGCGAGCTCCTCACCGGTCGGCATCGGGATGTTCTCCGCGATGAGGTTCTGCCGCTGGGTGCCGGCGGTGAACGCGTCGTACTGCTGCTCGAGGCCCTTGATCGCGGTGGCGAGCTCCTCGGAGGCCTGGATCTGCTCCTGGATCTCGGCCGTGGTGGTCTCCGCGACCGCCCGCAGCTCGTCCATGGGGAAGATCAGGCCCGTGCTGAGGCTGATCGCGTCGAGCGCGGTGACCGCGGCCTGCGGGTACTCCGCCTGGGCGAGGTAGTGCGGCACGTGGACGGCGAAGCCGAGCGCGTCGTAGCCCTCCGCGCCGAGCCGGTACTCGATCAGGGCGGCGGCGCTGCCGGGCACCTGGACGCGGCCGAACGGGCCGGTGCCGGCCCCGGCCACGTTCTCCAGCACCTCCGGCTTGCTGCCGTGCGGGGTGAGGCCGAGGGGGCGGGTGTGCGGCACCGCCATCGGGATGCCGTGCGCGGTCACCAGCCGGGAGACGCCGAGCCGGTCGCTCACCGAGCGCACGGCCTTGACGAACAGCTCCCACTCCCGGTCCGGCTCGGGCCCGGTCATGAGCAGGAACGGCGTGCCCTCCAGGTCGCGGACGAGATGGATCACCAGGCTCGGGGTGTCGCAGTCGACCCACCGGTCCGTGTCGAAGATCATGATGGGCCGCCGGGACCGGTAGTCCAGCAGGCGATCGTGGTCGAACTTCACGATGACCCGGTGCTCCAGCTTCGCGAGCAGGTGGGCCATGGCGAGGCGACCCGTGGCTCCGGCGTCCACAAAACCCTCGAAGTGGTAGAGCAGCACCGGATCGGTCAGCTCGGGAATGTCATCGTCGAGCCGGTAGAGATCCGTCGGGTCGAACACCTTGTGTCCTTCCTGTTCTACGTCAGGCGAGCCTGCTTGGTCGGGGCCGTGCGGTGGGGCTCCGGCGTCGGAGCTGGGGTCCGCCTGTTCTCTCCCGGGTGAACCTGTGGCGGCCCTGAGGAATTCCATAACCCTATCGGTGTCCCGCTGATGGCAGCATGAGAGTGTGCGATCGGATCCGGTGCCCGAGGAGCGCGGGAGCTGGGCGTTCGCCCCGGGCGGCGCGGTCGCCCCGGTGCCCGCGAAGGGGGTGGGGCCGGGCGGTGACGCGGGCCGGCCGGACGGTCGCCCGCGGCGGGGCGCCTCGCGTGGCCGCCGCCGGCGGCGGCCTCCCCGCCGCCTCGCGCCGCGTCCGCCCGTGACGGCGGGGCGGGCGGTGGGCGACGCCGGAGCGCACGCCGACCGCGGACACCGGATGACGGCCCCAACTTCAAATCAGGACATCTAAGCTCTCAATAGAGATATATGGTGATTTATAGTGATTCTACGCCATTCTGGCAGCGAAGCCGGATAGGGTGCATTATTAGCCGATGGCTGTGACGTCTGGGCGCGCAAGTGTTTCGTTGCCCATTCCGCCCGTACCCTGTCCGTTTCCGAGCGAGATCAATCCGCACGTCGAGGAGGTCGAGCGGGAAAGTTTCACCTGGCTCTGCGATTCGGGCATGCTTCCGGACGCGGAGACGGTGGAACAATACCGTCGTGCCCGATTCGGCCACCTCGCCGCCCGCACCTACCCCCGGGTCGATCGGGAGATGCTCCGGCTCGTCGCCGACTGGTGCATGTGGCTGTTCGCCTTCGACGACGGCTTCTGCGAGTCCGCCCGGCTGAGCCGCCACCCCGGCCTCGTCGTGCGGGAGCTGCCGGAACTGCTGCGCGTGATCGACGACCTCCGGCCGCCCGAACACCTCCGCTCCCCGTACGCCCGCGCGCTCGCCGAGGTGAAGGAGCGCGTCGCCGCGCACTCCCGCCCCGACCAGCTCGACCGCTGGTGCACCGCCACCCGGGAGTACATGTTCGCCCAGGTGTGGGAGGCGGCGAACCGCGAGGCGGACATCGTCCCCAGCGTCGAGGACTACGTCTTCATGCGCCGCCGTACCGGGGCGATGCCGCCGGTGATCGCGCTGATCGACATCGCCGGCCGGTTCCACGTCACCCGCGAGCACTGGCTCCACCCGCAGGTGCGCGAGCTCGCCCAGCTCTGCAACGACCTGGTGGTGTGGGACAACGACGTGTTCTCCTACGCCAAGGAGCGGCGGCACGACCACGCCCGGCACAACCTGGTCAACGTGCTGATGGCGCACCGCGGGCTCACCGAGCAGGAGGCGCTCGCGGAGTTCCTCGACATGCACAACCGGGCCGTCGCCCGCATGGTCGAGCTCGACGCGGAGGTCCGCGTCTGGGCGCCGCCCGAGGTGCGCGCCTTCGTACGCGGCCTCGAGCACTGGGTGAGCGGCCATATCGCCTACGCCCTCGGCAGCTCCCGCTACCAGCAGGACTGACCGCCGGCCCCGCCGCAACCGGCCGCGGCCGGCGGCGGGGCTACCCGCGGGCGTGCCGCCCGGCGGGGCGGGGCGGAACCTCCGCCACGGCGAAGGTGATCGCCTCCTTCAGGCTCATCCGCGCGCCCCGGTCGAAGGCGCGCTGGAACGGCTGTTCGCCGAGCTCCTTGTGGCACTCCTTCACCGACCGCTCGTGGTCGACGGCGAGCAGCGGCGCCTGATGCGGCGCGGTGCCGAACCGGCGCCCGTTCGCCTCGACGGCCCCGAGCAGCATGGCGGCCCGCTCGGCGTCGGACTCGTCGAGCGCGAGCGCGGCGAGCGTGTCCATCGCGAGCAGGACGCCGAACACGTCGTGCAGCAGCCGCTTGACGCGGATCGCCTCCTTGACGTTCGCCACGGCCTCCGCGGTCCTGCCGGTCGCCCGCTGGATGAGCGCGATCGCCCAGCCCGCGTGCGAGCGCAGCCACTGCTCGCCGCGCTCCTCGCACAGCCGGCGGCATTCGACCAGCAGGTCCTCGGCGTCGCCGAGCTCGCCCTGCTGGGTGAGCACGAGGGCCTGCTCGACGATCGCCGGGAGCAGGCCGGGGTTGAGCGCCCGGCCGCCCTGGTACAGCTCGATCATCAGGCCCAGGTAGGCCTGCGCCTTCGCCACGTCGCCCTGGAGCAGCGCGGCCGTGCCGAGCATCTTCGTCGAGAGGATCACCGCGTGCGGGTCGCCGATCTGCAGCGCGTGGTCCTTGCACCGCTCGGCCGCGTCGATCGCGCCCGGGATGTCCCCCTGCGCGCTGCACGCGTAGGAGAGCACCCACAGCGCCTTGCACATCTCCCGGCTCGGCTTCGCGGCGGCGAGGGCGCGCTCCACCAGCATCCGGCCCTCCCGGGCGTAGCCGCAGGCCGCCCACATGAACCACAGCGACGAGAGCAGGCGCAGGCCGACGTTCACCTCGCCGGGGTGCTCCAGGCAGAAGTCGAGCGCGGCGCGGACGTTGTCGCGCTCCCGGAGCATCCGCTGGAACCAGTCCACCTGCTCGGGGCCGGACCAGGCGCGCTCGGCCTCCTCGGCGAGCCGCAGGTAGTGGTCGCGGTGCCGCGCCCGCAGCGCGTCGACCTCGCCCAGCTTGTCGAGCCACTCCAGGCCGTAGTCGCGCAGCGTGTCGATGAGCCGGTACCGGCGGGTGCCGGTGTCGTCGGTGCTGAGCAGGATCGACTTCTCCACCAGCCCGGCGAGCAGGTCCATGATCTGGTCCTCGGGCAGGCTCTCCCCGGAGCAGACCGCCCGCGCCGCCTCCAGGTCGAAGTCGCCCGAGAAGATCGAGAGCCGGGCCCAGAGCAGCCGCTCGCCCGGCTCGCACAGCTCGTGGCTCCACCCGATCGCCGCGCGCAACGTGCGATGCCGGGGCAGCGCGGTACGGCTCGCGCCGGTGAGCAGGGTGAACCGGTCGTTGAGCGCGGAGAGCATCTGCTGCGGCGACAGCGTGCGCAGCCGTACCGCGGCGAGCTCGATGGCGAGCGGGATGCCGTCGAGCCGGCGGCACAGCTCGCAGACGACGTCGATGTTGCCGTCGTCGACCACGAAGTCCGGCACGGCCGCCGCGGCGCGCTCGGCGAACAGGCGCACCGACTCGTTGTCGTAGGGGCTCTCCGCCGGGTCGTCGCCGGGCAGCGAGAGCGGCGGCACCGGCACGGTGCGTTCCCCCGGCACGCCCAGCGACTGCCGGCTCGTCACCAGGACGCGCAGCTCGCCACAGCGGCTCAGCAGCGTCTCCACCAGGTTCGCGCAGCCCTCGACGAGGTGCTCACAGGCGTCGAGCACGAGCAGGATCCGGCCCTGGCCGGCCCACTCGGCGAGCAGCTCCGGCTCGGGCCGGGAGCCGCCGGAGAGGCCGAGCGCGGAGGCGATCGCCTGGGGCACCTGCGCGTCGTCCCGCACCCGGGCGAGATCGACGAACCACACCCCGTCGGGGAACAGGTGACGGACCGCGTGCGCGACCCGCAGCGCGGTCCTCGACTTGCCGACGCCGCCGATGCCGGTCACCGTCACGAGCCGGTGGTCGGCCAGATGGCGTCTGACGGTCGCCAGCAGGCGCGTCCGGCCCACGAAGCCGGTCAGCTCCCTGGGCAGGTTGCCGTCCTGGCTCCATCCTGTCGGCGTTCCCATTGGCCGCCCCCGGGGGTCGCGTTTGGCGGTTCACTCGATCGCTCCCTGCCGTCGCATCGTACTCGCGCCGGGTCGAAAGCCGCGTTCTCGCGGAGCCGGGGGGATTCTCTCTTTGTTCCCGATACCGGTTTTCTTGTCCCCCGGCGTACTCGTTCCCGCGCCGCCCGCGGGCCGTTCGCTATCCTGTCCCGCGTGACCATCAACGGGCCGGATGAGCTGCGTCCGGTGATTCTCAGCGATGACGATCTCGGTTGGGACGACGACGAGACCGAGGATGACACCGCGCGCCTGCTGGAGGAGCGCCCGCCACACTGGTCCGAGTGAGAATCGCGGTGGCCTGTCGGCGAATCAGCTGATCTTTGTCGCACCAGTTCGGTGGCTTCTCGCGGCATGCCCGGTGACTTCGGCCATGTCCGCCCGCCGGTTCGGTCGTCACAACGTGCGGGCCGGCGCCGCCCGGCCGCGGCGCCGGCCCCTCTTCTCCCACCCGGGCCGCCGGTGCCGGGATACGGCCCGCCGTACCGGGACGCGGGCCGGAACCGCCGCCAGGAGGCCCGGCCGGGACAGGACGCCGGGACACGAAGCCAGGACACGAAGCCAGGACACGAAGCTAGGACACGACGTCCTTGCGGCGGAAACGGCGGAAGGCGAAGGCGATGAGGATCGCCGCGTAGGTGACCGAGATCGACACGCCCTTGATCATGCCGGTGTAGTCCGCGTCGACGGCTAGCGCGTCGATCCAGGCGGTGTTCCAGAACGTGGGCAGGAACTCGCGCACGCCGCCGAGCGTGTCCACGGCCTGGAGGATGTTGCTCACGATCACCAGCCCGACGGCCCCGCCGACCGCGCCGAGCGGCGAGTCGGTGCTCACCGAGAGCAGGAACGCGAGCGCGGCGACGACGAGCTGGTTCACCATGGCGTAGGCGATCACGATGCCGAAGCGGGGGAGCACGGTCGCGGCCGGGATCGTCTCGCCCGTGCCCGGCACGATGATGTCGTTCCAGCCGAACGCGAGCGTGCCCGCGAGCAGCGCCATCAGCGGCAGGCAGATCACCGCCGCCGCGGAGAAGCCGAGCGCGACGAGCAGCTTCTGGCGCAGCAGCCGGTCGCGGGGGACCGGNGCGGCGAGCAGGTAGCGCAGCGAGGACCAGCTCGCCTCGCTCGCCACGGTGTCCCCGCAGAACAGCGCCACCGCCACCACGAGCAGGAAGCTCGCCGAGGCGGACAGGGCGAACGNGGCGAAGTTCAGCCCGCTCTGCGTGGCGAGGTCCGACATCCGCAGGCCGCCCTCGCTCCGCCCGCCCGGGCCGAGCTCGAAGGCGATCACCAGGATCCACGGCAGCGCGAGCAGCAGGCTGAACATCACCACCGTGCGGCGCCGCCGCAGCTGCCGTACGATCTCCACCCGCAGTGGCAGGGTGCGCCCGGCGGCGTAGCCCGCGGCGCCTCCGGTGCCCGCGCCGCGGCCGCCGCCGGGAGCCCCGCCGGCGGCCGATCCGGTGGCGGAATCGGTGGTCGCGGAACCGGTGGTCGGGGTGCGGCCGCTCACACTTTCTCTCCGATCAGGTTCAGGAACACGTCCTCCAGGCGGCCCCGCGCGCCGTTCGCGGCGGCCGAGCCGAGCAGCTCGCCGACCGGACCGGCCGCCACCAGCCGCCCACGCTGCATTACGACCACGTGCGTGCAGGTCTGCTCAACTTCGGCGAGCAGGTGGCTGGAGACGATCACGGTACGGCCGTCGGCCGCGTACCGGGTGAGCACCCGGCGCATCTCGGCGATCTGCGGCGGGTCGAGCCCGTTCGTGGGCTCGTCGAGCACGAGCAGGTCCGGCAGGCCGAGCATCGCCTGGGCGATGGCGAGGCGCTGCCGCATGCCCTGCGAGTAGGTGCGCACCGGCCGGTCGAGCGCCGCGCCGAGCCCGGCGATCTCCACCGCCTCCTCCAGGTGGGCGTCCTCCGCCGGGCGGCCGGTCGCCCGCCAGTACAGCTCCAGGTTCGCCCGGCCGGACAGGTGCGGCAGGAAGCCCGGCCCCTCCACGAACGACCCNAGCCGNGACAGNACCGGGGCGCCCGGNGTGACCCGGTGGCCGAAGATGCGGATCTCGCCCGCGTCCGGGTGGATGAGNCCCATCAGCATGCGCAGCGTGGTGGTCTTGCCCGCGCCGTTCGGGCCGAGCAGGCCGAGCACCTGGTTCCGCTCCACCCGGAACGACAGGTCGTTCACGGCGAACTCGCCGCCCCGGTACCGCTTGGTGAGCCCGTTGATCACCAGCGGCACGTCGCGCAGCTCCGGGTCCTCGTCGCGGAAGTCGCGGCGGCGGCGCCGGCCGGTGAGCACGAGCGCGGCCGCGACCACGACGGCGGCGAGCGGCAGCGCCCACGTCCACGCGTCCGGCCCGGTGGGCGGCATCGCCAGCCCCGGGACGGCGGGCATCGTCACCTCCGGCGCGGCGAGCCCGACCCGGTACACCGCGGGTTTCACCGGGTTCGCGTAGGCCAGGTCGGTGGTGGACACCACGAGCCGCACCCGGTGGCCCACGTCGAAGCGGTGGTCGATCGCCGGGAGGGTGACGGTCACGTCGGTCCCGTCCGGCGTGGCCCGCACCCGGATCGGCGCCACCTGCCCCTCCGGCAGCGTGACCTGACCCGGCGCGGTCTCGTCGTACAGCTTGGCGAAGAGCGTCACCTCGCCCTCGCCGTACACCCGGAGCCGGGCCGTGGGGGTGCCGGTCACGGTGAGCGGGCGGGTGAGCGGCGCGGAGGTGAACGCGGCGAACTGCCCCGGCATGTCCACCGAGACGCTGAGCCCGGCGCCGCCGCCGGCGAGGCCGCCGAGCCCCGGCACGGCGGAGATCGCCGCCGGGGAGCCGCCCGGCGGTGCCGCCACCGGCTGCTCCGGGCCGGACAGGCGCACCGGCTGGGTGCGGACGCCGGCGAGCCCGGGGTACCGGTCGGCGGCGGCGTGCACGAGCACGGGGCGGCGGGTGCCCGGGTCGCGGCCGCCGTCGCGGGTGACGGTGAACGCGTCGGCGATCGCCTCGTCGGCGCCGGCGCGCTTCAGGTGACGGTCGAACCAGGCGATGATCTGCTCGTCCACCCACTCGACCTCGTTGTCGCCGCCGTCGTGGCCCCCGGCGTACCAGGCCACCCGTACCGGGGCGCCGGTGGCGGCGATCGCGCGCGCGTTGGCGTCGGCGTGGCTGAGCGGGAACAGCGAGTCGCGCTGGCCCTGGATCAGCAGCGTCGGCACCCGGATGCGGCCCGGCACCGAGATCGGGCTCGACCGGCGCAGCAGCTCGACCGCCTCCGGCGTGGCCCGGCCGGTCTCGGCGACCTCCTGGTAGATGTCGCAGATCCGCGCCAGGAACCGCCCGCAGCGCACCTCCTGCTCGCCCGGCGCGCGCGCCGCGCCCTGGCCCGCGGACCCGGGCCGCCCGCCGTCCGCGGACCCGCCCGGCCCGGCGCCGCCCGCCGCGCCACCGCCCCCGGCCGCGCCGACGCCGCCGAGGCCGCCGATCGACGGGGCGCCGCCGCCGAGGTTGAAGAACAGGCCCGCCCACATGCGCTTGAACACCCCGTTCTCCGGCCCGCGGCCGGTGGCGTCGGGGAACAGCGCGTCGGCGAGGTCGTACCAGGTGATCATGGGGGCGATCGCGTCCACCCGCTTGTCGTACGCGGCGGTCATGAGCGCGATCGCGCCGCCGTACGAGCCGCCGGTGATGCCGACCCGCGGGTCGCCCGCCGAGTCGAGCAGCACCTCGGGCCGCCGGGCGGCCCAGTCGATGAGCTGCCGGACGTCCTTCACCTCGTAGTCGGGCGAGTTGAGCGCGATCCGCCCGCCGGACCGGCCGAACCCGCGGGCCGACCAGGTGAGCACCGCGTAGCCCTCGCGGGCGAGCAGCTCCGCCTGCGCGCGCACGTCCCGCTTGCTGCCGCCGAACCCGTGGCCGAGCAGCACGAGCGGCCCGCGGCCGCCGCCCGCGGGCGGGAAGAACGTCACGTCGAGCGGGACCCGTTCGTCGTCCGCGGGCCCGTCGACGACCGTGATCGTATGCTCCTCGCCCCGCACCTCCGGCTCGGACGGCCACACCACCCAGCCGACCGTGGCGAGGATCATCAGCGCGACCAGCGCGATCACCGGCCGGCGTCTGCCTGGCAGCTTCATGCGGCCGAGCCTACTGCCGGGTGCTGAGAGATCTCTGAGACGCGGTCTCGGCGGGGTGGGGCCCGAAAACTTTCAGGATCGGAGCGGCGGGCCCGCGGGGCGCGCGGCTCACCGGGGCTTGGGCGGCGCCGTGCTCTCGCGGACCATCAGGTCGGTGGCGAGCTCGACCCGGGACGGCTCGGGGGTGCCGCCGCGGCCGATGGTGAGCACCATGCGGGTGGCGAGCGCGGCCATCTCCTGCAGCGGCTGGCGCACGGTGGTGAGCGGCGGCCAGGCCGAGCGGGCGAGCGGCAGGTCGTCGAAGCCGACCACGCTCAGGTCGTCGGGCACCCGCAGCCCGCGCTGCCGGGCGGCCTCGAACACCCCGAAGGCCTGCAGGTCGCTGCCGGCGAAGATCGCCGTCGGCGGGTCGTCGAGGTCGAGCAGCGCGTGCCCCTGGTCGTGGCCGGAGTGGACGAGGAAGTCGCCGTGCCGGATGAGCTGGGGGTCGATCGGGATGCCCGCGGTCTCGAGCGCGGCCTTGTAGCCGTCGATGCGGGCCCGGCTGCACAGCATGTCGGCGGGGCCGCCGATCATGCCGATCCGGCGGTGGCCGAGCTCGATCAGGTGGCGGGTGGCCGCGATGCCCCCGTTCCAGTTCGTCGCGCCCACCGAGGGGACGCCGGGGGCGGGCTCGCCCTCCGGGTCGACCGTGACGAAGGGGATGGACCGGGCGGTGAGCTGCCCGCTCTGCCGCGCCGACAGCCGCGACCCGATGATGATCACCCCGTCGGTACGGCGGGCCGCGATGCGGTCCACCCAGTCGCGACCCGGCCCGGCGTGGGTGTGCAGCACCGAGATCACCACGCTGGCGTCGGCCTCGTGGGCGGCCTCCTCGGCGCCTCGGACCAGCTCCATCGCCCACGGGCTCTCGATTTCGGCGAAGACCAGGTCGATCAGCCCGACCGGCCCGTCGCCCTGCCCGGTGCGCCGCTGGTAGCCGTGCTTGTGCAACAGGCGCTCGACGCGTTGCCGGGTGTCGGGCGCCACCTCGGGCCTGCCGTTGATGACCTTGGAGACCGTGGGGATCGAGACCCCGGCCTCCTCGGCGATCAGAGCGATGGTCACTCGCCTTTTCTGCATGCGGAGAAGTGTAACCGAAACTTTTCGGCCCCGTCTTACCGCGTTCCGCCCCGGCGTGGAGCCCGCGATCGCAGTCAAGGTGACCGCAGGGTCGTCGACCTCGGCTGATGAATTCCGGGATCCCTATTGACGGCCGGGCCGCGTTTTGCGTAGCCTCCAGATCACGAAAACATTCGGGATGTTAACGAAAGTTTCGCTCGGCGGGCCGCCAGGAGCGGGCCGAGCATAGACGTCCGGCCGGACGGGGCCGGACAGCGGGCTTGTGTGGTCCCGTTCTGGAGCGCGCGGGATCGCACAAGCCCCTTTTCGTGTTCTCCGCGGCTCTCCGCGGGTCCCCCTGCCTCCCCCGGGTTCCCCACGGTCCGCCGCGGCCCGCCGGGACCCCGCTCCCGCCCCCTCCGGCCGCCGCCTCCCGCGGGACAGGCCCGCCGCCGGCGGGCCTTCGGGCACCGGGCGGACCCCGGGCGGGTAGGGAAACCACCGCCCGGAGGCCGCCGCCGGGGAGGATTTCTGCACCGGATCCCGCCGCGGCCAGGGCCTGCGCCGCCGCCCAGGCGGCTCCGCCGCACACCTGTACCGAGAACCCGCCTAAAACAGTGATCGGGTGTGGCCGTTAACCACCCGGCAGAGGTCTGTCTTCAACTCCGGTGGAAAGGAGCACTCTCGCTCGCCCTTGGTCAGCGGGTGGTCGCCGGCCGTGATGCGATCCTGCCGCCATGGCGGCGCCACCAGCTCCCCGCCCCGTGCTCGGGGTCGTCCTCCTCCTCTTCGTCAGCGCCGCATGGGGGTCGGCGTTCCCGCTGACGAAGGACCTGATCGTGCGCATGCCCGTCGCCGACCTGCTCGCCGAGCGGTACGCGATC
>Ga0065720_1020209_pt1 | contig 15994 bp, 21 predicted proteins | sample Thericmetagenome_FD_59107 | JGI IMG/M metagenome (GOLD analysis project Ga0065720, IMG submission 59107) | Thermophilic microbial communities from the Joint Bioenergy Institute, California, USA of rice/straw/compost enrichment - eDNA_2 v2... | ecosystem: Engineered > Solid waste > Grass >... | reverse complement strand
AGAGGACATTTAACAGCTAATTTAAATATCCTCGATATTCAGGTAAATACTAAGGAATGTCCGTTTCGAGTTAAGACTTGATAATATTTTTTTGTGCGAAAGAGCTAGTTTTCTACTCAGATAATAATAGTTAACCTACTGGAGTTCTTTCAATTAGAAAGTGGCGAATTTGCTGTTGACTTAATTAAGATTTAATGGAAGATTTATTAGAACTATTTTGCGTGTGAGGATCCGCAGTTTGAAAGATCATTAGATCTACACAGTCATTTTCAATATACATCATTATAGTAAATAGCACAATTCATTCGATTTAAAAATGATAAAGTTCAATGACAATGAGCTCCTCCTTCTCAATATCAATGTCGGCCAATTGCTTCATGCTCTCATAAACAGAAAAAGGAACGTTGATATCATCAGATGAGTCAATAATGTGAATTAAATCCTTGCAAATTTTCTGAATCTTAAGTAAATAGTCCCTGAAGGCTGATGCCTCTGGTTCTTTGAAGATTCTAGGCTGGATGCTAATCTGGTTCCTGGAACCCTTCACAGGAGCCTCATCAAAGTCTTTTTCATCAATGTTCTTCTTCATGACATCTTCATCTTTCTTTTCCTCCCATTTATTTGAATGTTTAACCTAAATTTCAGAGAAAATAGTCACTAGACTACCTCATATTCCTTGTACAAGCTTTCAAGATGGTCGTAGAGAATCTTCAAGAATTTATGAGGAACATTCATCAGGATATCAACCACATCTGCAGGGCTCTTCTGAAGATCTCTATTGCAAATAATCTTCAACAGGAGCCTATTTATCTAAAAAAGTAAGCTTATTCAAAAACTCTTGCTTACATCAACCTTCAACTGAGGAAGATATCTGAGTTCTGTGACATCAAATTGACCCTCATCACTGCCAAAGTAGATCTTAGTCAGTGTGTGTGACAAATTGTCGAAGCAAGGGCTTGAAGGGAACCTCTCATAAGCTAAAGTAAGCATCTAACAATTAATTTATTCCAATGATTCTGTACCTCTACACAATGAATTTGTGTCTTGAAGTTGTTTTTTGTTGTCAGGATAGTCTTCAGATTCTCAAGAAGATCCTCTGAAAAGAAGATCTTCATGAAATTAGGCTTGAAGTATTTCAGGATATTGGAGAACGAAACACAGACATTCCAGCAAACCTTGACTGAGAACGAGCTGAAAGGCTTCAAGTAAACTTCTCTTAGACTAGTCAGGAGTTCTTTGCCTTTTTCACCAGTAGTAAGCAGCTTGACCAAAGTCTCATCTGAATTGTTGCTTACAAAGTAGCCTAGCCCTCTATAGCCATTGGAGACAAGCTTTTCTTTGGGAGAGGAACAATAACTAAGGATCATAGAGAGGATCTCCTGGTTCTCTTCGAGAGTAAACTGTTCAAAGTGAGTGAAATTAGCGCAGAGATTTGCCAGGACCCAGGAATTCTTGATCAAGATGTTGTTATTCTTCTCATTTGCGTTACTTTTGAGGGTCTGATAGACAATACCAGCGAATTCGGGTTGCTTGATAAAGATAGAGAAAGTACAGATCTTGCCTAGCATCCTTAGGAGAGCTTGTTTCAGGTTCTGAGAGGAATTTATCTTGGAGATTATTTCTATCAACTTGGCCTTGGTTGAAGGATAGTATGTCACCCAGTCAATTTCATCAAGATAGTACAAGATATTGAGAACATATTCCATAAAATCGCTTGAGGAGTTCTCGAGAATGTGAGAGAAGTGTGTTTCCAGGAAATTGTGGTACATCTTTATGTGGTTATTTGATTTGAACTTTGGCTGAGGACTTAGTGGTTTATTTGTATTAGGCTCGACCTCTGACTCTTCAAAGTCCCCTTTATCGCTGCTGATATATCGCATAATTTCTTCAATAAGCTAACAGTTTATAAAGGAAATCCTTGGCATGTATACCTTGAAAGTCACATTTGTATATTTCCTATCCAGATGTTGCACTTTTTCCGCAATATAAATTAGACTCTCGGAATTCTCTCTAATAAATTAACAAATACTACTTAAACAAATTACAGTAAGTGCTCGACATGGTGTTTAGGAAATTTAGATAGAGAAATGATGCTCTCTAATAAAATAGTGCTCTCAGCTAATTTATCATGCTTAGGAGATCTGACTTCCTTTGTAGGTCCTACTCCTTCCAGTGCTTCTTTGATTGTTGCAAGGAGGAATTTGATGATGTCGAAGTTTTGGTTCAATGCAAGGGCCTCAAAGTTCTTCAGCTTATTTCTTCCGTTGACTAAGGCACTGAAACAAGCAATACAACTCAAATAAATAGTATGATGGCCTAAGGTTTTAGCCCTAGAAAATAGGTATTCTTACAATATTTAGGTAAGATCTTGATAAGGATCGTGTTGATTAGAGGTTCAATTGTCAAGAAACCGACTTTCTCAAATGATAAGTGGGAAATCATGCTTGCAGCAAGCTAAAAGTTATGAAAAGTAGCTTGTATTATACTCTAAGGAGATGGTTCAGGAATCCTTCGTCATACTCAACCAGAATTCCAACGACAATGGTAAGGCTCAAGTTCTTGAAGACCTGATAAAGCTGATGAGAGATTGATTTATAAGGATCAATCTTGCTCTTCTCGAGCTTCTCACCATCAATGGTCAGGAGGAGCTTGTCATTATGATATCCATCAAGAATGGCAGCAATTGCCTTACAAACTGAAAGTCTAATTTTGCTGCTCTCCTCAAACAGCAACAAATAGAGCAGGTTAGGCTCGTTGAAATCATTCTTGAATTCCATTAGCTGCATATTTTTGGCTCTCTTCTTATCCACAATAGACTCATTCTGCAAAATCAAGGGCTCCTTAGCTGATTGAATGAATTTGGTAATTTCCTTGCTGAAGATTTTGCAGGGCAACAAGGTAGGAAGATATTGTGCAATGATCTTATTATTCTGTCTGAACACGTTGGACAGGCATGAGGCACAGTAGTTCCTGATTTTGGAGCAGACTTCCTCGTGTTTCTTTCTAAACGATAAAAATAAAAATTACTATCCTTACTTGTCTCCCGATTCCTCTACATCAGATAAATCGGAAGAGGATGTGGGGAAGCCTGAGTCACTGCTCTCATTCTGGTTGTAGAAACTAGACTTGGGCAATTGGAAGAAATGGGTTCCTAAGTACAAGTATTTTATCAGCTGGGATATTAAGAACTCATTGACAGTCTGAGGAAGGGCTTTCATATCGACGAATAGAGAATTCATGACTCTGAGGATAGCAGCCAGCAATCTGACGTTATTGTTGTCTTCTAAACTTTGTAAAGGAGCTAGTTCTTTGAGCAGTTCATAAATACTATTGAAGAGCTCATTATTCTCGTCAGGGATTTTGTAATTCGAGTGGGTAAGAATATTCCCAATGCAGTTTAGGCTCAGACGGTTAATGTTCAAATTCTTTATCTCAAGCTTGGCAAGAGGTTTTAGTTTAGCGATGATCTCTACTTGGGCTTGCTGAGAAAATAAGGGAGATCCTGGGATAATATACCTGGCTTATATTCAAGAGACATTCTGAGGTGATAAAGCCTAAGACCTTAAGACCTTCTATAATGACGGAATCTTTCTGAGTTTTCATGATGTCAAAGAGTAAAGGATAGAACTTTTTCTCATCTTCGGCGGTGATAAGCTTAAGCTAGAGGATAAGTGATATTAGAAGAGAAAATACCTTATTTTTGACCTTTGAATTCATTAACATCTTGAATAATTGATATGCAGAATGTTCTTTTTGGATGATTATCTCGAATATCTTGGAAATTAGCTGCCCAAACTTCTACAAAGGTTAAAGTCTTTATGAAGCTTTGGTACTTCGGTTTGTGAGTCGAGATATTGCTTGCATTTTTCATAAAATTCTTTCTCGGACATTTTAGGCTTATTGAGATCTTGGACAAGCGAGTTCATATCTAACTTTTTCTCAAAGTCTTTGTTAAAGTTTCCTTGCTTGGAAGGATGGTGTTCGTGGGAGAACTTCTTTTGATGCATAGGAGAAAATTCCCCGTATTGGAATTTTTATTGATATTTTAAAGATATAATTCAAACCTGCTACTAATAAGATGAACTACCGATCAAATGTCATATCAGAAAGTTACTAGAATGTAAGATTTTACCTATGCAAACACTATTTTACAAGCATCATTCAAACCCCTAGCTTATCGCCCTGATTCGAGGGAGAATCCCCTGCCTTTTCTTCGCCAAATTTCCTTTTTATCTCTTGCAAATGAATCTTAATCACAGAGTATTCATTTGCAGTCTCATCCTTAGAGACAAACCTGTTAAGGCTCTCCTCAAACTCTCTTATACGCTTTGCCAGTTCTTCCCTTGTTGCTCCATAGCTTTCTAGATCAATATTATTTAAGATGGAAAGAGTTGTCTCTGCAATTTTGATTTCTAGATTGTTCAGATTTTCTCTATCGACCTTTTGGAAAAACTTGCATATTAGTGGCAGGATCTTAAGCTCGAATCTCCTTTCATGGACTAAGAAACCTTGATTATATTGCTGGACATTTCTCATATATTTCAGACATTCTAGAACAAGGGCTGGATGTTCATTTTTCTTGATTTTGAATTCGATTACCTCGAAGAATTCCCAAGCAATAGGCCCAAGGGACTCTGGAATCACTGTATTGACAGGATCTTCTGCTGAAAAATTGACTGAGGCATCTTCAGTATCCATTGGAATACCTATTGATAATTAGAGTTAAAGGTTGTTTGCGTTACTTGCCAAAGTCCTGCAGGACAAAGTCAGAATTTGAAGGGTATAATTGGCCAAATGTCTATCCTTTTGTAGAATGAATGGTTTTACCCTCATAAGGACTCTTCTAATGACATTTGAGGTCTTGATGATCTCCTTGGATTTCTCAAGATTGGTCTTGAAGGAGTTGTCCAGACATTCGAAAATCAGCTTATAGATCGGGAATGTATGGAAGATAGCTCTCATATCTTCCTTCAGATAGAATTTATCAAAGTGATTATTTAGCTGATTGAAAAGACTCTCACTATACTTTAACACAGCCATGGGATCTGAAAAGCACACAAATGAGGACAGTAACTTGAAAGGAACTTCAGGGTCTGGTAGCAAATGGATTATCTTGAGCTTATCAATAAAGTTTCTAATGAGAGTCTCTGAATAGGTGACCATGAAGTCTTCTAGTGTCTTAGCATCTTTGTAGTTCAACTTGGTAACTGTAATCAAGCAGTTCCAGATAAGTAAACACAATAAAGTGTTCTCCTGGTAGAATTTAGAAAAGAGATAGATCAATAATCTTGAGATTAAAATGTGCGATTTCTCAGGGATCATCTAGAAAGTCAAGAGAAATTTTCAATTACATACCTGGAATAAGTAGAAGCTGATTTGTGTGGTGAAAAGATCGATGAGCAATTTATGTTCCTTGACTCTAAGTATGTTTGAAGGATCCACAAATTGGTAAGGATTGCTCATAAAGAAATCCATTAACTTCTGAGCATCTTTCACTTTATAAGGAGAGTTCTTGATCATCATTAAAAACAAGAAAAGAGTCGTTAGCAACTCCTCACTTCTCCTGAATTTATTCTCATAAAGCTGATTTTTGTAATATTCCAGAACAGAATGATGCAATGCCTCGTCAATAAGTGAGAACATTGTAGAGATCTCATGAAAGACGGGCTCCTCAAAGTTTGTAATAGGTAGGTAAGCGATAATAAATCGCATCCAACTCTGGTTAAATTGGTGGAAGGAATTTGATACATAATCAGGGGTCAAAGGTACCTTAATTAGTTTAGCTGGTTCAAACTCGTTATAGGAGTCATCATTTAGAAGTATTTTTCCTCTGAAGGTGATCTGAAAGGCCTTAGAGAAGGAATGAGTAATTGTCTCAATTTCTTCTTCTGAGTAGGCGAGCCGTTGGCTTTCCTTCATAATCGTTAGCCCAATATTGATTCTCTTGAAAGTGGCCAGATACAGATTGGTATCAACTTCATTCATGAGATTAGGAAGCTGCTTGAAGAGTTTTATTTGCTTATGTTTTAGATCGTATTTCACATTTGGGAACAATGTGAGGATTTTTACAGGACTAGCCCCTGATTCATTCTGTGCAAGGAAATGTAGGTAGATATCAAAGAGCAGGTCAAACTGTGACTTGTTATTTGCAACAAAAAAGTTCGAGCATTTCTCGAAAATCGTCTCGAATAAGCTTAGAAACTTGATATTCAACTTTTCCTTCTTAGGATATTTGTGCGCAGACGTCTTTAGCATAGCAAAGAACGTGAATAAATTCTTCTTGGCCTCTGTAAAGAACTACTCAATTAGAAATTTCTATCAATCTTTTTACGTTTTTCTCTCCTTCAGGCTGAGCCTTTGAAGAATATACTTCAGTCTCACTAGACCCCATCTTCTTAGTTAGATCCAATATCGTCTGTGAAATTTGTGACTTAGGAGCAGAACAGGAATTATTATCGAAGATTTTTTCCAAGGAGATCCTTAAGAACTCCAGGCAATTCACCAGTAGTTTGGTATACATTTTCGGCTTGATATCAAGTATGATTTTTATATTCTCAGAACACAAGGATGGGAAAAACTGAGTCAGATTTTCCTTAGTTAGGAATCTGGCTAAGTGCTCGCATAATTTTGAGGACCTTAGCGCGATCTCCTTTGCTTCGGACTAGAAGATAAGTGAAAAAATATCGCTCTTACTGATAGCTTTTCGACCAAACACTTAGCAAGCAGGGCAAAAAACTTGATGTTATCTGGAATTTGAGGAATAAAATATGGCTTTTTCGAGTAGTTTTCGAACATGAGCTCGAATAACTTTAGAAGTAAAATAACTTCACTTTCGTGGATTCCTTTCTCAGTAAGATAGGTAAGTCCTGAAAAAAACATTCCCTGAAGGATTTTATTCGATAATTCCATCTTTAATTCAAGGACTTTTATGATGTTTTGCAGCGATTTTTCTCTTTCCTTGGGTTGTGTCTGGCCAGGTCCTTGATCAAGGTATTTCAGTGAGGATATCAGGCCGGCAGCCAGACTTTGCATAAAATTATCCATTTCTAATCGAATCTATAATCTAAATAAAATTATTAGTTCAAATGTTCAAAAACCCTTTGAAGAATATCCTTATCAACGTGGCAAGGAAAAACTTCGAGATTAAAACAATGAAACCAATGAATATTACTCATTTTCAAAAGAAATATTACAGCCAGATCGACAGATACCTTAATAAACTCAATAGACCACTCTATCAATATATTATTGGAGCAAATCTCGCAGTGTACCTTGCCTGGCAATCAGGAATCATCAGTCCAAAGTTTTTATACGATAATTTCAGTCTCTCCCTCTACACTATGGCTTCTCATCGCTATCACACTCTGCTAACCTATAGTTTTTCACACATCCATGGTCTGCACTTGGCAGCCAACATGCTCTCACTTTATTTCTTTGGAAAATTCACTGAGGCCTACTATGGTCCCAAGACCTTACTTCAACTGTACTTACTTGGAGCACTGGTTTCGGGTATTTTTATCCACTCTAGTAACAAAAAGTATGGTAATCCTTATCCTACTATTGGAGCAAGTGGAGCTGCCTCTGCTATTCTGACATACTACATTATGAACTTCCCTAACCAAATGATCCTTTTGTTCTTCTTCCCTGTGCCCGCTTGGATGGTGGGAGTATTAATGTTGTTCCAATCTTTGTATGCTTATGATGGAAGCACCGGCTTGAGTGGAGCAGGACACTTGGGAGGAATTGTGGCTGGCCTATTCTATTACTTCTTTAGAAGAGGTGGCTTTTAGATAGACTTTTATTGTATCTAATTCATATGTAAATATAATTAAAAAAGAGCAGGATACACAATTTAGAAAAATTTGCTTTCAGGGAAATATAATTGAAAATTTTTTATGAATTAACATGGCTTACACATTCCAAGAAGAGAAAAGACAATTAAAGATTCCTTTTACCTCAGAACTTGTCGATATAATTTGCCTCAGAGAATATCATGTGTTTTTATATTTCAGATCAGGACATTACCAAGTCTGGAACCTCATCAACAACAATCTAATCATCTCCAAGACCTTACCTAATGATATCTGCCAATTCTCTCTCCTCACTGATCTCTCAATAGTATACCTGAGAAGATGTGGAGTAATAAAAGTACATGATATATACAGAAACACGGAGTGGGAATACTTTTCAGGTGAAGTCCCTACTAGCTCTGCATTAGGATTCAATACAATGGGTGTTGATAATGATATCTATACTCAGAATGTTGTTGCGGCCAGTATCTTGTGTACTGAGCCCAGCAAGGGCCTTATCTTTTACGTGGAAAGAGTCAATGTGTCCACAATTAGAGTCAAGCACTTTGTCACAGTCTATAATCCTTCAATTTCCAGTGATGCTCTTTGTAATGCCTACCAGGATCATCACACATCAATGCAATTTACTTATCTTGAAAAAACAGGAAAATTTCTACTGTGGGATCAGTTTTTCTTGGATCCAGTGAGCTTCCAAGCTCAAAAGAAGAAAGGCTTTGAGTATGCTTACATGTATATGGGAGAAATCGAAGACAACAAGCTTAATATCTCAAAGCTCGAAATTTTAAACAACACCAATATGGAAAATTCTTTGAACTCAATAGTCGTTGGGATTGCAGAAACTAATGTAGCTTCAAGGATCATTATCTTCGAGAATACAAATATTGTCCCAATAATAAAAGTATTCAGCATTGAAAAGCGGCTCATTTTGAAGCAAATTTCCTTTGAAGTAGATCCTCGTGGCTACTCAATAACCGAACTGTTTGGAGTTATCCAGACAGCTCCCAATCATAGCTGCTTTCTATCGATAATGGAAATCGAAGACCATGATAACGAAATTAGTATCTATAAGTTCAGGAAGAATTTCAAGAATGTCATGAATAGCCAATCTATAAAGAAACTACCGAATTGGAAGTATGCTATTGATAAAACTGAAGGGAAATACATTGTGGGAGTGGAGAAGAAGTATATAGCGGAGAACAATCTGTTTAAGGATATGAACTTAAATCTGAAATTTCACAGGGCTATAAGATCAAAATTAATCACCCTGCACCTTCTATTGAAGATGAATGTCTATCATATATACATAATTAAGGATGTTCTTAGCTTTATCCCTGAATAATCCCTTGTTTTTTCAATGTAGTCTGTATAGAAGACAGATTTCAAAATTTTGCATTATGAAAAAAGATGTATCAATTAATTACGATAATTCAAGAAAGAACTCACTTCGTGTCCTGAAATTCGATAAACTTTTGATCCATTCTATCCAGTTCTATTCCTGTAGTATCATAAGGTACTAAGAACACAGTCAACAAAATAAGACATGACGCCACCCCGAATCCAAAAATAGGGTATATAGGTTCAATGCTAAACAACAACAGAGTAACATGAGGCATGCAGGCTGCACCTAATCGGCCAAATGCACTTGCGAACGAAAATCCTGTGATTCTCATTGTTGTTGGATAGAGTTCGGTAGTCAGGGGATAAAGCATTGAATATCCGACCTTTTGCGCCAGTCTAACAGCAGTGATGAGAATAATAAATGAACTTAGGGGCAATGCGGCCATAAGGGCGAAGAATAGTGTGGCTAAGCCCATACATAAGATCAAAGAATTCTTTCTTCCAAAGGACACTCTTTCTATGATCAAAAAGGAGAAAATTATTGAAGGTGCCTCCCCTATAGTCGTTAAGATCATGTCGTTCAAGCCTCTGGTTGCATCAAGGTTTTCTTCCTGATAAATTGCATTTATGACATAAGGCAGAATAAAAATGATTCCGAGCTCTATGAACTGCATCAGGAACCATATTATCCACAAGCACAATGTGATTAGTCTGTAGTTGAGTCCCCATAATGAGGTGAAGCTCGAGACATCCTTTGTGTTGAAATATCTTTGTTGCCAATTAACCAGCTTATTCTTCTCTTCATTAGTAACCTTTTGAAAAACTTCCTCGTTATTAAGAATCCCTATTTCATTTATTGCTTGAACCCCCTCGTCAACTCTTCCAGTCACTATGAGAAACCTCGGAGACTCCTTGATAAATTTCCAGGTGCCAACGCTCACAACAATAGAAGGTATCGAAGATAAAATGAGCATGAGCCTCCAATCTCCTTCAGTAAGACTTGTTAGTGTAAGTTTACCACATAGGACACTATAGATCTTTCCAAGGGTGAAAAAGAAATTGATAACCACTATTCCTTTGCCTCTGTATTCTGTAGGAGTCAGTTCTGAGACCATTGTGGGAGCTATCGGGATCGTACACCCAATCATCATACCAAATATGCCTCGCATAACAATAAAAACCTCTACGCTATTGACATAGGCGGAAATTATTCCCATTAGAAACTGAATTGCACTTGTATACATCAATGTATTGCGCCTTCCAAATTTATCGGCGACAAAACCTGACAATATCGAGCCTATGAACACTCCTACGAATAGCGCAGCTCCCAACAGGCCTTGCTGTTCTTGAGAAATTCCCCATTCTGACTTTAAGACAGGAAGTAAAATTGATAGGGCAGTCATTTCAGATCCGTCTGCTAACATGACGAATCCTATCAGGATATAAAGGATGTTTTGGTAGTAACCGAACTTCACCTTATTTTCTAATATTTGATCAAAGACTGGCTTTCCTGGATCTTCGAGTATTTGTTTTGAAGCCATAAATCGCGATAAAAATTCGAAAAACTATTTGTTAACGTGTATCTCCAAAGATTTTTGATGATTGATACTGTTCTTCAGATATGCCTGTAGTCAATTCTAATATTCATCTAACTCCAGTATCCAACAATCCTAATTTGAAATAATTGACAAAGAAATTTGCCAGTCTTATACCCTAATGAATATGTCAAGTAATCTCAGGTTCAAATAAAAGAAGTAGAACAAGAGCATCCAACCAGGCTCGAATTCTTGAGGAGTTTATATTAGGAATCTCGTCAAACCATAGTAAGAAAGATTTTTAATATCAGAATGTATCCTGATTCTAGGGCACTACTATTTCTAAAGAGGAGTTATAGTCTCTTACGATCAGTATCCTCTACTATTCTGATCATTCAAGACTAGTTCTTGTCGATAGAGTTGAAAGCGAGGGTAGTAAGAATATGTTATATCCTCTGTAACAAAATATTTCCAAGTGAATTATCAATCCTCTGATTTGGAATTCCATTGACACCTATTGTTCTCGATTGCATGAGCCAGGTGTCCTATTGTGAGAATTTGTTGATGATCTATTTAGTTAAAAAGAATATTTTTGCAATTTTTTGTGAAATTTGTATATTAACGCTTTGTCTTATTTGAAACAGATTAGAAAAAATGTTTAATTCATTAAGTCAAAATGAATACGTTCCCAGGGGGAAGAGGACTTACCCTCAGTCCCAAGCCATTTTCCAGTCACATTTTGAAATCGGAGATAAGGAAAAGTTCCAGCCAAAGTACGAATCTGTTACAAACTACTTTTACCCTCCCAAAAAGCCCATTCCCAATAATTTTAAGCCTGAACATATCAACGCCTCTCACTGGGAAATTGCAGACAAGTCTAAAGTGAAGCCTGAGGAAGTAGTTGACCATTGGGCTACTGAAACCAAGAAAAAATTCGAGCAGCCAAGAAATCCTGAGAAAAGACAGCCTGTCAGAGATAAAACTTCGTTATTTAAGTCTCAATACACATTGGGAGACGATAAAACCGAATATGTTACGACAACAAACGCCTATTACTATGATAAGTCGCATATCAAAGTCCCTGATATTGCAACCAAGGAAGTACCTAAATGGGATATCATTATGAATTCAGCTGTACCGAAAGAGAGAATAATAAAAGCCTCTAACTTTGACTTTTACAATCCTTACAGAGATAAGAAGAGGACTTCGAATAATGTTACTGATTACCCTGTGCCGGGTATGAGATTGGATCCTATTACTAGAAGAGTATTGCCTACTTCGTATACTGCTTATGAGGAACGCCTTAAACAAACCAATAAGTAATCAGGTCTTATTGTATTTTTCGCGTTCAATATATCTTCTTATTGTTTACCGATATTAAGTTTTTCCTATAAGCTTACGTATAGCTCTTATAGAATCGATATTAAATAAATTTTATCAAGGACTTTCTCAATGAGTGATACTGAATCTGAACGCTTCAGCTCATCAGAGTCTGACATTGAAGACAAGGAAGAATTCAAGAAGGATGTACAATATTTTTTTGTTCCCATAACGAACATAGGATGCCAGCGATGACGGAGAAGTCGAGCCATTCGATTTTAAAAATTTGCCTCCTCACGCCTGTGAATATTGTGGGATACATGATCCAGAAAGCGTAGTCAAGTGTGTCTCTAAAGGATGCAACAAGTGGTTCTGCAACAACAAAGGAACTTCCTGCAAAGGAAGCCATATCATTCTTCATCTTGTAAAAGCAAAACACAAGGAAATTACTCTCCACGAAGACAATCCCTTAGGAGTCAGCTCCTTGGAGTGCTACGTTTGCGGAGGAAGGAATATATTTTTGCTGGGATTTGTCACTCTCCAAGAATCCCAAGTCGCCCTGGTCTGCCGTATGCCCTGCCTTACCAACAACAACAGCGATCTGAACTGGGATCCAAATGACTTCATGCCTTTGATCCAAGAGAAATCCTTTGCCGAGTGGCTAGTGAAGCCTTCCCCAGAAAAAGTTCTAAAAAGGGCAAGACAAGTGACATATGAGCAAATTAACACACTTGAGGAAATGAGAAAATCGAATCCTAATGTTAAGTTTGAGGACCTTAACCAGAATGGAAAGAAGAAGAAATTAAGAGAGGTTCTCTTGAGATATGAAGATGGATATGAATATCTTGATGTTTTTCTGCCTTTGATCAAGGCAGAGGCCGAGCACGACAAGAAAATTAAAGAATCACAGGTATAATAAGTCTGAATATCTTGGGTAATTGCATTCTTAGACTCAAAGCGGAATTAAAGTCAGATGGGAAACCAGTATTAAGAGCAATAAGAAATTGGCATATTTCGTCTTCTCCAGCAAGGAAGATTTCGGTATACTTAGTTCGCTGTCTTCTAATTATTAGAAACCAACTTATTACCTGGAAATGAACTGAGAATAAGTTGCAAGAACCCAGAGTGGTCTGCAAAAGGTCATGTCACGAGAATTACAGCCAGTTTGTTCTTTTCCTTAACAAACTAATTCTTTAGACGAAGAAGTCTGTCTAGAACTGGAAAAGAGAGATCTTCCTCAAAACCCAAGCGGAGATTTCACTGTAGAATTTGTCTGGAAGAAAACCACCTTCGAAAGAATGAAAAAAGGTCTCAAGAGATTCCACTATGAGAGCAGCTCAGTCTCCAGCTATCTCTACTACAAGCTCCTTGGCTTAGAGGCCAAACAACCCAACATCGAAGTCGACTATCCTCTTGAATTCTCAGCTCCTAATCTTCCCCAGTTGAATATTTACCAAGTAGAAGCCGTCAAAAAAGCCCTTAAGTCCCCTCTATGCCTTATTCAAGGACCTCCAGGAACAGGAAAGACTGTCACCTCAGCTACCATTGTCTATCACTTGGCTAAGAATATTCAACGTAAAAAGAACCATGGACAAATTTTGGTCTGTGCTCCTTCCAATATTGTCGTTGATCAGCTTGCTGAGAAAATTAGCATGACTGGCCTTAAAGTCGTGAGACTTTGCTCGAAATCAAGAGAAGCTGTTAGTTCTAGCATTGAGCACCTCACTCTTCACAATCAAGTTAGAATGCTGGATATGCCTGAATATTCGAAATTGAACAAGCTTTTCAAGCTCTTGGAAGACCGTGGAGAACTTGCTGAGAGAGATGAGGAGGAGCTTAGAAAGTTAAGAAGACAGGCTGAATAGTATTTATCCATTTAAATAGTCTTAATCTCATAGTGATATCTTGGAATCTGCTGATGTCATCTGCTGTACCTGTATTACTGCCGCTGATCCCAGATTGAACGAATTCATATTCCAACACGTTTTAATTGATGAGGCCACCCAAGCAATCGAGCCCGAATGTCTTTTACCTTTCTTACATGGAGCAAAGCAAGTCATTCTAGTCGGAGATCATCGTCAATTGGGTCCAGTTATCACATGCAGAGAAACTAAAGCTGCAGGACTCGACAAATCTCTTTTTGAGAGATTAGTCTGTATGGGTATCAGACCTGTTAGATTGCAAGTCCAATACAGAATGCACCCTGAATTGACCGTTTTCCCCTCGAATACCTTCTATGAGGGAACCCTTCAAAATGGTGTTACAATTAGTGATAGACAATTTGAAGGAGACTTCCCCTGGCCCAACAAAGCCAAGCCTATGTTCTTCTTCAATCTCTTGGGTGCTGAAGAAATCTCTGCCTCAGGAACTTCATTTTTGAACAGAACTGAAGCAGCCCAAGTCGAAAAGATCGTCAACGCTCTTCTCAAATCAGGAGTTAAGGCCACTGATTTGGGTATCATTACTCCTTACAAGGGCCAAAGAGCCTATATTGTGAATTACTTGGCAAAGAATGGACAGCTCAACCCCGAAATCTACAAGGCTATTGAAGTCGCCTCTGTCGATGGTTTCCAAGGAAGAGAAAAGGTACGAAGTTTTCTATGAATTTCTTAAAATCCTAGGACTATATTATCATCTCCTGTGTCAGATCTAATGAAGGCTTGGGTATTGGTTTCTTAACAGACCCAAGAAGACTTAATGTCACCTTGACAAGAGCCAGATATGGCCTTATTATCTGTGGTAATGCCAAGGTTCTAGCAAGAGTAGTCTATTCTTTTCTTTAAATTAATCCTGTAGGATAACCTCTGGAACTCCTTGCTTAATTATTACAAGGAGAACGAGGTCCTTGTAGAAGGAACCCTCAATAACCTTAAGCAAAGCACTATGAAGTTCAGACCTCCTCAAAAGTATATTCCTGAGAGAAGATACTATGCTCAGAAGACTTTTGATGACACCAGAAGTGTGTATTCAGGAATGGGCGGACAAGACGTCTTAAATAATTTCGACACAATGTCCGAGATGTCTATTAGCCAAGGATACAGAGAAAGTCAGTTTGGATTCAATTTGATGCCGGACCTACCCGCCTTTAAGATGGGTATGAAAACTGGGATTTCATGATTAATTTGTAGAAAATTTCTACAGAAGAGAAAGAGATGATAGATCTTACAAGGAATTTGATGATAGTAGGACTGAGGACTCGATGAGTAGCAAGTATGATTCCTCAGAGGACCAGATCCAGAATATTGCTACTTTCTTGCCTCAGGCGCTTACTGATGAGCTGAACCTGGATGATCTTGGAAAGAAGAAGTGAGAGAGCAAGGAGAAAGCAGGCTGGATCACCCGCTCACCAGGAGAGAAAAGAGGCAGTTTCACCATGTTATAGAGGATTTATGATTCATATTGGTTGAATGGTTTTATCATATATCTAAATGTGTATAAATTCTAGAATTATTAAGAGTGAGACTTGATATAAGATGAATTTAGAAATGAACAGAAAATGATTCTTTTTGGTTTGGTTGGGTCGAGGGTGTTGCCAAAATTTCAATGTATTATTTATACTTTGATCTAACTTTCTGAATACTTTCTGTTGAGTACCTATATTAAATGGAATTTATTATTAGATCCTAAATCCAAATAAATTGTGGAGATGAGTGAAGGTGTCCCTAAAACTGAAAAGGTACCGAGATGGCTTCATATTTAACCAGTAGAAATACCCCGTCGAACCTGAAGACGTCGAAACCGAAAAGGAAATCGTCGAAGCTATCCAAAAGCTTACCCCAACCAGCCTTAAATTGAAAGCTTTCGCTATCAATCACAATCTCCTTAAGCTCAAGGAGTTAGAAAAGATCGAACAAGATGAAATCACTCAAAAGGACCTCGAAGGAGCCAAGGCCTTCCAACCCTCTATTACTAGCGTATTTCCTATGGTCGCAGTCTCTAATCTGAATAGATAAATGAAATTATCAACGCCACCAGACCACCCAAGGAAGA
>Ga0065720_1020208_pt1 | contig 15997 bp, 8 predicted proteins | sample Thericmetagenome_FD_59107 | JGI IMG/M metagenome (GOLD analysis project Ga0065720, IMG submission 59107) | Thermophilic microbial communities from the Joint Bioenergy Institute, California, USA of rice/straw/compost enrichment - eDNA_2 v2... | ecosystem: Engineered > Solid waste > Grass >... | reverse complement strand
CATACCTGCTGGAAAACTCGGGATCCCGTCCGCTCTCCCATAGATAAGCCAGCAAGGGCGGGGTTAGTACTCAGGTCGGTGACGACTGGGGAATCCCCCGTGTTGTATGTTTTCTTTTTACTCTTCAGCTTTCTTTTCCCTTTTCTTTTCGCTGTTTGTTATTCTTTTTGCTTCGGGATGCTATAACGCGATTTTTCTCCTCACATATTTGTGGATTTATGACTAAGGGTGAACTTCTCACCAATTAACACCTAGAGCAGAAAACCGCAATGGGGCAGCCAGAACAAGGAGTCAACAGACAAGAATCCTGAGCCTGGTAAAGAAGCATGAGTGTTTTCTTCTCTTCTTCTTCTTCTTCTTCTTCTTCTTCTTCTTCTTCTTCTTCTTCTTCTTCTAGACTTGGGAGAGATATTCCCAGTCTGACAGCTAAGATCGAAACTCATAGATATGTTAGATGGCACATTTTGCCAAGTCCCTACCCAAACTGGTACTAAATTGGCAGGCTACGTACGCTGCTTGACAAATAACAGGCGATACCGTAAGTTCGCGAGTAAGACCTGTCCGTGATGTAAATTAGATAGTAGATAAGATAGGGGAGTGAGGTAATTACGTCCTCGCTACACTCGGAACAGTCAGGTTTCGAAGTAGCTCACCAGCGTGCTTTCGGGTGCCCCATCCGGCGCGCTAGTCTTCTTCTATTTTTGACCGTTTCACTGTTCCCTTGTGAGTGAAATCTTTTCCTGCGGTGACGATCCAACTAGCCTTCCTGAGATGGGATCGGCAATACAAGGCTTAAGGATCTGCGAGACAGGAGTTCTCACACAGGTTATATGATCGCTGCGGTCACCAGTTCTTTTTGCACAATTGCTTGTAATGCTGACTGAGGAGTTCCTCAATCCTCTTCTACCTACGAAGACTCTATCTACCTTATATACTTAAGCCTTTCTCTATTCATTGGGGCTCTTTTGGTCCCTCGTCAGCTATTCTTGGCCTGACGACCTCCCTCGAGTCTACGTGAGCCGCTTTTTTAATTGGTCCCTTGCGCCAGACTCCACTCTTCCCGCGTGATGCCCCTTATTGACCGTGACACTTGCGTTTCTATCAGCGGTTCCAGCTTACATATTCCGTGCATCCTTTTGACCTTTGTGCTAGTTCCACTTTTTGTCGTCTGATATCGCCATTACTCGTGACATCTGTTTACTTCTATCTGCATTAACAAGCTATGGATACTTAACCTGTGACGATTCCACAACCTCCTGAGATGGGTTTGAAGGTATTGGCCAGGTTGTAGAACCTGAAGAACTGAGGTCCTCACACAGTAGAGTTTGGGATTCACTGCGGTCACCAGTTGTTGTTCAACAACTATTTCTATTGCTGACTGGAGGAGTTCTCATCATGGCTCTGGGAATGAGTGATTCTATTTACATATTTATTTCTACTCAAGGGTTGTTGACATGCCTATTCTGTCATTCCAATTATCACCAAGCACTTCCTCAATGATCACCAGGTGTTCCGCTCGATTATCAGTGCTTGCTTGGCACCGATAATTTCCACTCTTCACATCGGCTGATGTCCTGACTGTAACCTCTTGATTGGCTAACATCCTGGCCGTGACATAATCAGCCTAAAATCTCTGTAACTTTTAACCACTAGTTTCTGAAGGTAGCTATAAGAATAAAAAGTATTCTATATATCTATCTCAAGCTGGTATGCTGGAGAAAGTACTTTAACAGAGCTATCTGTATATATGTTACAGTTGGGAGTGCAGGCCAGTAGCTTCCCTATAGCAGCGCGGAGAGAGCTCATGGGGAAGCCACTGAGCATCAGGAAGCAACCAATAGCAGGGCCATGAGTGGGCCAGGGAGGTGGACCAATTCGGAAGTGTAGCGCAGCTCTCACGGTTTTCGCAGTGAGAGAACTGCAAGAATGCCGTCGCCAGAGCGAAAGGATGGTCAACGGCAACAAGGCAGGAACACCAATGTGCTTCGAGTATAAATATCTATATAGAATCGCCAATCCATAAGCTGTGGACCAAGCCTGAACCCGTATCAGGAAGGCTAGTTGGATCATCGCAGGTATGGTCTAGGTCGTTGTGTATTTGACCTGCAGAAGCAGGATGCAAGCGAAGACCTTGAGGATTTGGCTGTGTAGACAGGTTCTCGACAAATGCAGTTTGAAAAAAAAAAAAAAACAGTCATTCCGTCTGGTCTAGTTTCCCGATTCGTTCACTTTTTGCATACTTATACTCCTCCTCCTACGGTTACCTATATAAAGTATCTTCCTCTCATTGGCTAACTTGCTATAGCTTCTTTCCGCTTTGTGTGATGTATATAGTTTGTCTATTTAATTTTAACTCCATTAGTATCGTTATCAATTCCGCAATTAATCGAAAGACTCATTTAATTGGTGTAGTAGGTCCGCAACCTCTTTAGATGCGTGATGATTTAGCTAGCCTTCCTGAGATAGGTTCAGGCTTGGTACAAGGTTTATGGATATGAGAGACAAGAGTTCTCACACAGATTCAGAAGCACCACAGTCACCAGTTGGTTTGGGCAACTGCTTGTATTGCTGCACTTAGGAGTTCTTTCGGCTCCTTCCTGCTACGAAGAATTCATTTACTCTATATACTCAGATCCTTTCTTGTCTCTTCTACCAAGGGCCTTTCAGTCTTTTTGTCAGCGATTCTTAGCTCTGGTGACTGTTCGTCAGACACTCCTTGTTTCCTGTTGGCTGTTTTCAAACCTCTCGTGAACCGTGCCATTATTGGTCTTTTGTATCTGATCCCACTTTTCTTGCCTGGTGCTCCTTGTTGGTCATGACAATACCTCATCCACCCATCCTTGTTGTTTGGAGCCTTCTGCTCTCAATAGGTATATGTTTCTGTCTTAACAACCTATCATAAACTGAAGTCCACATGCCATTTTGTATTGTTTTTCTGCCGCTTTAATCTTCACTTAGTTTGACCTGAGAAACAAACTGTGGAGGTGAGTCTCTATACCTATCCAAGAACCCACATGAAGTATTACTAGAAGAACTGGGAGAAATACACATAACGATGTCTTTCTCGGTCAAGCTTTACTCCTGACTGGGCTCCAGAAGTGAGAAACATAGACTGGGCACCTTTTGACACCTGTGTACATCTATTACATTGTCCAACAACTCTACCTCCATCCTGATTACCCACCTCTCTTACCATCGGGCTCAAAACCCACTGACTGCACCACTTCCCAACCAATATGGTACCTGATTATAGCACGAGAACTCATGCCCGCCCCAGCTGCGATCACATGTCGCCTGGATGTAGTATGCTCCGACAGCTCGTGCGTGTTTCCTGCTCTCATAGTCAGTTCATTTTGCCGTGACATCCTTTAAGAGTGTCTCAACGGGTTGCATAAGTAGATAAAAAGACGATGAAATAAAATGGGTAGGCACTCACCTCCCACATAAACCCTCCTGCACGACCCTCAACACCCCCGTCCCGGCATCAAATTCAAACCTGACCCTCCCAGGCTCTCCGTGCTCCTTAACCTCTTTCTTCTTACTTCCCGTATTCTTCCCCTGAACCGTTCCCTTCCCCGTTGCTTCACAGTCCCCTTCAAACCTCGCCTTTGCCAAGACCTTTCCCGGACCCGGGGGATAATTTACCCTCTGTGTTTCGCACCGCCATTCCCTCCCATCATGCAACCCCGTCAGAGCAAATGACGGACCAGAGTCGGCCTCGATCAAAGGTTGTTGGGGAATAGAGCCGGGCGTCATGGTGAAGGTGCGTGTGTAGGAGGTTAGTTGCCAGGAGGGATATTCTGCGGCGCAAGAGGAGTTGGATGAGGGGACGGTGGTGAGAAGAGTGGTGGTTATACGTAAGTCGGAGGACGGGGGTAGGGTCGAAGACAAAATGCAGAAGGTGCCACCGTCTGTGGGCGAGGTTGAGCAGGTTGTGTTGAGGGAGAGGGAGCCTAGGGAGAGAGCTTTGCTGCTTTTGAAGGCGTCAGCATCCTCTCTTAATAGTCTGCTGAAGGAGAGAGGGACTTGCTCTTCTGCATCACTACACTCAAAGATATGCCCCAGCCACACTTTTTTCTCTTTCCAATCTACCGCGAAACTGACACTCTCATCATCTCCTACCCCGGCGCCGGTGAAGATACAATCTGCCCCAGACCAATTCCTTCTCACCTCTGTACCAGCCCTGCCACGGCTCAGGCCACTGAACGAAGCATTCGTAGAGGGGGGACGGTCCGGTTGGTAAGAGGGCTTCGCCCAGCAGGGAGAGGCCTATGGTGGAGGTATTGGTACGTTTGAGGGGATCGGGGCCGTCGTAGCGGAGGTCGCCGACACGAATGCTGTGGGTTCGTTGGGTGCAGGGGCGGGCTGAGAGGGCAGAGGGGAGCAGAGAGAAAAAGGGGATAAGGAGCTTGCGAGCCATTGTGATGATGGGAACTTCAATTGACTGACAGCTGGACAAGAGGACAGAAAAGATGGAGGACAGCCAGCTAACTGACTGAGTTGTAGACGGCAGTAGGTAGACAGGAGGTCGCTTCAACCCAAACTCGAACAGAGTTAATATCCCATTTCCCTTTCCCTCTCATTGGTATCACCATAACCGGAGGACATTGTCCGATCCTTCTTTCGCATTCTCCTACTTCTTCTTATATGTTGGCACTCACGGTCCTATGTCGCGTGCGATAAGTTCCCTTGCGTCTGCAACTCGGTGTAACCCCAGTTCCATGATCCCGCCGCTGGATATATATTGCCTGCCTGCCCGCCTCGACACCCAATATTCTCGGCTGCGGGGCAGTCCAGACAAGACGTGCCACTTGCCGCCCCCAAGTGGCCAAGAACCGTTGAATGAAGGTGCGATACACAGCTCGTATGCTACCGTGCGAGGGCAGGTCGGCAGTCCAGTCATCCTATTGTGACATGAGCGGGTGAATTCTATGCGCTGAGGACGACATGGAGGGCACGGGGATATTTATGGGAAGTGTATGCAAGGGATGAGAAGAATTCAATGGAAGCTTAAAAAGGATCGGTTGCAGATATCTGGACCAGATCCTTCAGTCGACAGACCTGGCTCGATAAAGCATTGACAGGACCGGGACACTGCAACCTCTCCTGAAAAAGCTCGACTGGGAACTTATCGTCGGCCCGGAAACCGAACCACCCTGTGCTTCCAGCCCCTTAACGAGGAAAACTGCTGATACCTCAACAGTTTGGAAGTCCTCACGCTTATCTCGCTTCTGCCCGGCCCACGGCCTACCTTCTTACTCAGGCCGTACAACCTATTTTCCTCAACAACCCTTAGACCTACCTTTTGCTTTCTCCATAGCCATCAGGGCTTATCCCCTCCCTCAAACTTCGACCTACCTTCTTCCCCTTTCTCTTGAGCAGCCCTCAGCCAATCTCTTCCTCTTAATCTTCATAGCCGTCTTTTCCTTTCATCATCCCAACCTCGGAGCTTAGCTCTTCTCTCTCAGACCTACCTCAACATCTCCTATCCTTCTTTCCCCTCTTCTCACGTCTTCACTCTTCCTATTCGTTCGCCTTAACACCATGAAGGCCTCCATTCTCCCCCTGTTGGGCCTAATCGCCCCTTCTTACCAGCAGATGCTCCGCTTTTCCTGCTCCCAACTCCTCATAACGCGCCTAGACCCCCTTGTGACCCCCGGCCTGCCGCAATCCCCTCACGTCCACCAAATTGTCGGCGGCAACGCCTTCAACGTCTCCATGGACCCCCTCACGCACGACCCAGCCCAGCTCTCTTCCTGCACGACCTGCACTTTTGCCGAAGACTTCTCCAACTACTGAACCCAGGTGTTATATTTTAGGGCACGAAACGGGACGTTTAAGAGGGTGAGGCAATTCCCCAACGTGGGACTCAGGAGTGACGGGGGCATGACGATATATTACATCCCCCCCTATGATGGAGTGAGTCGAGTCACGGCGTTCCGACCGGGGTTTAGGATGCTCGTTGGGGACGCAATGCTCAGAGATAAGGACGGAATGCAGCCGCAGCTGTGTCATCGCTGTCTGGGTGAGGATCCGTACGACGTCGTGGGCGCGCCGTGTCTTGGGCCAGGGGATTCGGTCGAGCTGCCCACAAAGCCGTGTCCCGGGGGCATTAGGACGACAGTGACGTTTCCGACTTGTTGGGATGGACGGAATGTGGATAGTCCGGATCATAAGAGCCATGTGGCGTATCCGAAGGACGGTGTGAGCTTTGAAATGGGGGGAGAGTGTCCGGAGAGCCATCCGGTGAAGTTGCCGCAGTTGATGTACGAGGTTATGTGGGATGTGAGTTCATCGATACCTATCTTGTCTCTTAAGAGGGAAAATGGAGAGAGGGAAGATGCTGATGATGAGAGCAGACGAGGCCGTTTAATGACCCGGAGCTGTGGCCTGAGGATGGGTCGCAGCCGTTTGTGTGGAGTACCAACGATACGTGAGTTCTCTCTCTGTCTCTTCTTTTTTGCTTCCTTCTGTCGAGATCCCCCTCCCCCTCATGAGTCATGCTCAACTCTCGAACATGGACCGCAACTGACTTCGCTGAAATGTCAATAGGGTCGGCTATACGCAACATGGCGACTACATCTTCGGCTGGAAGGGCGACTCTCTACAACGCGCCCTCGACGCGCGCTGTGCAAACTCGGTGTGCCGGGAATTGCGCACGCAAACGACCGAAGAGGCCATGCGCTGCACGCTGCCGCAGAATATCCCCGAAGATGTTGACGGATGTAGGTCTTTGCTTTCGTTTCGCTTCTGCTGCCGAGAGTGTTGGGACCGCTGAGAAGTGGTTGAAAAGTGAACTGACGCTGCTTCATAGGGCTGGTCAAGCTTCCCGGTCTGAACATGCCCATGGGCCCGATGTAACGTGGGGCGGGACGAACCATCATGAATGGCTTGCTATGGTTTGGAACGTAGGAAGACAAGCTCCGGAGAAGTTTTTGATGTCCCCGCTTTTGTTCTATAGTACGGTAAATAACGCGTGCTTACACAATACAGTACGGTACGTCCCTTGTTTGATTGTTAGCGCGAGACTTCTTGAAGCTTTCGCAAACAGTTTTTTTCCAACAAGAAGTTTTTCAAAGATGGAAGAAAAACATGCACAGTTAAACTCAAGAAAAATTTTATAACTGTTGATTCCAAATTTCCTTCCAATGACTGTAATTTTTCCCACAACATCTTGAATCATGGAGTTGACCCCTTCCGCCAAGAGCCGCTGTATGAATTAAACCAGGAATGTGACCGCGAACCACAGAATGTCACTCCCCTTATCTTATCAACAGCCCTACACAGTACGCTCAGCCCCCCATCGTCGTTTCGCCTTGTCCTTGGGGGATGATGTGCCGAGCCGACACTGCCACATTCGCTCGCCCAGGGACCGATCATGCTGCTCTTTTTGAGTGTGCCGCGCCATGCCCAAGGGCAAGGCACACCACGGCTGGCAGACAGGATGATGGTGGTTGCGCTTGGAGACGGCAGAGTGCAAGGCCGACTAGTATTCAGTTGGTTGGGGAGGCCTCTTTGTATATGATGGGCCAACTTCTATAATAAAAGGCTCCTGTGAAGTGTTCGAGTAGCTAGCATCGTCGTCGTCGTCATCATCGTATCTATCTCATCGCTTCTCAATAGACTCACTCATTTGATACTGATTGACTCGCTTTCAGTTCCATCTGCACGAATTCATCCTCACTTCATCATGAGTCAGCCCCCCTATTACCAATCGTACCCGGGCACGACCGCCCCGCCGCCTGGCTCCCCTCTTCCGGCGAGCTATGCTCAACAGCCTCTAGCTCCGGCTCCGACAGCAGCAGCTCCCTACGGCTATCAGCAGTCTCCTCAATCGCCCTACTACGGTTACCAGGCCACTCCAGGCCAATACCAAGCTCCTCCTCCACAGCCAGGGCAGTATCAGCCTCCGCCTTCTCCTCAGCCGGGGCAATATCAGCCGCCTCCGAGTCCTCAACTGGGGCAGTACCCCCCTCAGCCGGCGCCGGCCCCCTACGGACAGCCTGCTCCGCTTCCGGTCCCGGGTCAGCAGACTCTGCAGCCGGCGCCAGCTCCTTATGGACAGCCCGTACCTAGTCCGGGGTTGTATCCCCAGATGCCGGGGGCGTATCCGAGTCCGAGTCCGCAGCCTCAGGCACAGACCTATGGTCAGCCTCAGTATGGACAGCAGCCTCCATATGGGCAGCCTCTTCAGCCTCAGTATGGCCAGCAGCCGGTCTACGGCCAACCTGTCCCCGTTCCCGGGCAGCCTCAACTCCAGGCTTATCCCGTACGTTTGTTTCACTCTTCTTTCCTAATAGCCCATCTGCAATTGCCAAGTAGCATCATGCCGGTACTGACGTCCTTTCTTTCCCCAGGGTCAACCCCAATACCAGCCCTACCCTCCGCCCTGCACCCGCGGCTACGAATCCACGCCCCTGCCCCCTCTTAACCCCCTCCCCGAACACATCATCACCTCCGACATCCGCAACCTTCGCACAGCCATGAAGGGCATGGGCTGCGACGAGACAACCCTTATTTCCATCCTCACCTCCCCGCGCTACCGCGACCCCTGGGCGATGCACACCCTCGTTACGCAATACAACGACCGGACTGTAAGAAATCTCGATGAAGATATCAAAAAGGAGACGGGTGGGCTGCTTGAAGACGGTCTGCGCGCGCTGGTGCGGGGACCCCTGAGGCAGGACGTCTACCAGTTCAAGAAGAGCTGCGACGGGGCGGGGACAGACGAGGAGGGGGTGATGGACGTGCTGCTGAACCGGTCGAATGCCGACTTGCGGGCCATTTGCGCGGAGTACAAGCGCCGGCATGGCAAGGAGCTGTCGGACAGGCTGAAGAAGGAGGTTAACGAAGAGACCATGAGGCTGTTCTCCATGCTTCTGTCGGGCACAACGAAAGCAGAGGAGAGCGCCCCCGTTATCCCCGCCGATATTGACGCCAAGGTCACCGAAATCCAGCGTTCCACGGAGGGTATGTTCTTTGCAAACGCCATTTCCGTGGCGCAAATCTTCACCTCGTGCAACCAGGCCCAGCTGCGCGCGCTGCAAGACCATTACCGCGCGAAGTACCAACGAGACCTGCTTGATGTGGTCAAAAAAGAGTTCCGCGGCGACTTCCAGGACGCAGTGATCCGCATGCTGGTGCACGCCAGGGACAGGGCGCAGTGTGATGCGATGAGGCTGCAGAAGTCGTTGTGGGGTAACAAGACGAGCGAGAAGAGATTGTTTGTGTGGAGGGTGTGTCAATTGTGGTGGGATAGGGAACGGTTGGCTGCGGCGAAGCAGGCGTATGTTAGGACGTATCGGAGGACGTTGGAGGAGGATGTTAAGGTCTTGTTGAATGGAAATGCGGAGCGGTTTGTTTTGGCTTTATTAAAATAAAGGGCACTGAGGTGGGACACTGGGCCCTGAGATGGCGTTGGGCTTTGTCTTCGGGCTTGGGAGGGTATCGCGTATCTACCTCTAGGCAACTTAGTACCAATCACGCATGACATTAGACCTGTTTGAATAATGTCCTTTTGGATTTGTTTTTTTTAAGACTATATACTTAATACAATCATCTGGTTCATTCAATCCTTCAGATCAGTCCCTTTCACAGTGTACATATATATTAGCATCAGCTTCTGCTCCTGACCGATAAATCCTATTTTTTCCAACCATTCCCCCCTTTTCCCCACCGTTCACTTCTCCTGCTCATATCGGTTCCTTTTCCTAACCGTAACTCTACAGCCGAACTCATGAACTCCTTCTCATATATTGCCTCTTACAACCATGCCCATATCCTCTGTCTCAAAAAATCCTTCAACCCTCAATATCATAATGCCTAACATCCCCCTCCAATATGTTCGTTCACTCCCCTTCAATCTCAATCCTCCTTCCACCCTTACGCTCCGCCTTCGGCACCACAACATCCAACACCCCGTTCTTAAACTTTGCCTTCACCGCATCCTGATCAACCGGTCCCGGGAACGTAAACATTCTCGAAAACTCTCCATAACTCCTCTCGCTAAGCCAATACCTCGCCTTCTGCTTCTTCTCCTTCCTCCCCTCTGCCCCATTCGCACCCTTATCGGTGCTCTCGATGCGCTTGGACTCATCGACCAGCGAGGGGTCACCCTCGGTATGCTCCCGCACCGACCGGCCCCTCACAACTATGGTCTGCGCGTCGGTAAACTCGATCTCGACGTTCTCGGGTGACACGCCGGGCAGCTCGCCCTGCAGGTGGTACTCTTTGTCGCGCTCGATGATGTCGAAGCGTGGGTTGAGGGTCATTTTTCCGAGGGAGGACGGCGACCCTCCGAATGTGGACTGCAACTGTTGCTGGGCGTACCGGTCAAAGTCGTCTAGCATGCGGAAGAGGGAGTTGAAGGTCCCAGAGGGGCCGGGGCTGGGACCGGTCGAGGGGGTGATGGAGTGCGAGAAGGGCGACCAGAGTGACATTGTGCGATGATGAGGCAGTAGACTTGTGCTTGGGAGAAAGGTGCGATGCAATGTAGGCAGTGTTCTTCTAACTGTGTGGTGGATGCTTCGATGGGCTGAAACCATTTGCTGTTTGGTGTTTGCTTGCTGAGTCAAGGGAAGTGGTCAAGCTCGGTTTGGTTCTGATCTGGGGAATATATAGACCTTGATCGAGGGCACTTGGTCCCAGCTTGTTTATATGTTGACTCCCGGGGGAAGCCATTCCCAGCCTGCCTGTCGATGGATGACATCACTATGATCTGGAAACAGCACGATCGTGCTGGATCACTGTGGAGGCTTCCCCGATGATCTACAAGATGGAAGGCTGGAACTTGTCTTTTGAAGTGTTCCTTAGGTTGGGTAGTAGTAACAAAGGCACCACTACATGGCTGTTGTTGCCCAGCGCCGGCCCAGACGATGCGAGAGCGTTCGAGAACCTTGTTTTTAACGGCACAGTTCGCCACCTGTCACGGGACCGTAACGAAGATAAGACGGAAATCCAACATTATCATTGGTTATTGTCATCGTCGGCTTGGACTCTTTCCGGAAGCGGTACCCTGTTTCTGTGCAGGACGTAACACTTGGATTATCGTCGCCACGCAACAATCTCGAACAGGGAAGGTGTGAGGAAACAAGTTTTGAGTTAAGAAAACAAGCCTCATGTTGAGAAAATAAGAGATAAAGTCGGGTGGACAAAAATTACACGGATGTAAGCGGGCCCTTACATATACGTGTAATACATTAGGTGGTTCGGAGATGTAACAGCTGTAATGAAAAACTTACAAAACATCCCAGTACAGTCCATCGTCCGTGCAACACCGTGCCTGCACACTGTATCACCTTACCAATCTTTGGCTCATCACCTCAATGACATCATCCATGTTCTCTTCTCTCACCACCAACACCATAGCTAAACCAAGGAACCAAGCAAAGCTCGACCTAAGCTTTCGAAATGAACCATCAAGCGACCTCTCCGAAGCAAACCTCCACACAGTCACGGCATCTTTCTTGGAATCCGTCCGGTTTTCTTTCGAAGGACTTGCTTCCTCTCGACTTGCCTCTACAGTAGACAGTTCCCAAGATATACGTTGGCATTCACACAGATCAGTACGATACGTGTTAGTGTATGGTCACACACAGACAATCCCTCTTGTCTAACTGTGGCAAGCAAAAGCCAATCTCATCTCGATCTAGGTGGAAGCGGCCCCGGACTGAGCAGCTAGAACGAGTCATGACAAATTCGTAGAAACGTTGCACATCCAGACCCCAAGAGAAGACAGTAACTCAATTTAGGACTGAAACGGCTGACAAAGCCAGAATGCCCGAGACCGATCTCCCCCGACTTCGGGCAGCTCTTCGACCTCTGTTTCCCCCCTTTACCCTCCTCCTGCTCTCCCCAACAAGACATATTGCCTACCCGTTCCTCAGACCGACTTCGAATCCTCTTACTCTGGCACGTTACCGACCAGAGGAAGAAGAGACTACTAATCTCTGAGAGGAGATTGTGAGCTTCACGATGCAGGATCTTGTTGCTTCACTTGAGTGCCCGGTTCGGCAGAGTGATGTCTCCCGAAAGGGTTCAATCATACCCAGCAACAATAACAGGAGCCCCAAGACATGTCTCCACGACCTCTCCATTCTCACCCCACCACGCTCACTTTCACTCAAATAGAACCTGTCTCTCACGTCGCTTACGATCTGATTTAGTTATCATAGATATCAACATGCTCCAGCGGTCATGGGTGGCCACAGGGCCGGCGAGGGCCGTGTCGATGTCTGGTGCCGGTTGTGCCGATTGTGGCTGTATCCATGACGGCGTATGCCATAGAGGGCGATTGCGAGAGGTGCCTTGGCGGATGGAGATTATAGGGTGAGCGAGGTTGGGGCAGAGTTGATGTGGACGAGAAAAAAGTACAATTGTATCGCCGTTGCCATCATCGACAGCAAGACGAACAGGGGATAGTTAAGCGAAGCAAACTGAGGATGACAAGAGCCCGAGTTCGGGCCCGGGCCCGGGCCGGAATATGTCTGCGGGAAACTCCAACTAACAGCATCCCCCCCCCCTTCCCGGGTCACCGGTTGGGGAATCGTCCGTCCCATTGTCGATAGAGGAGCCACAGGGTGAACGTCGAGCTGCCACTGGTCGCGTGAATCAATCACAACCCAACAAGACAGGCGCAGAAGATCCGTGTCAGCAACGGTTCTGCCTTTTCGACAGACCGAAGACCGGCAAACGAATCTGTTGAGTCAGAGGTGAAGAGTCACGCCGACCTAAATACAAACTGTTCATGCCAGATGAGGTACGGTAACTCCTGCTTGCTAATGACCGGGACATTCCGGCTCCTCCTGTCCTGACTAGGGCAGAGCACCGCAAGCGGTGTAAATTTTTTCTGTAGCAATAGCAAATTATGTAAGTACAGCAGTCCATTGCTACCATTGCTACTTAGATCGGTATCAGCGCATGAAGTTTGGTACGTATTGGGCTCGTCTCGTCTCGTTGTTTAACTGTCACGGGTAACGTTCAAGTTCAGGCTTGAAGACGTCTGTATCGCTTGCTGGCCGGTCGTCAGCGAGCCTGATTGAGATTCCAGGCTCTGCATTGGAGTTACTATCTCCGCTTCAGTCCTCTTTGGCGGACGCTTCTGGCTGGAGTGAGAATGCTTACGATGACATGCTCACTCTAGTCCACATTTCCTGTGAGAAACTGTGCCACAAGGTCTTCTGCTCCGCCTAGTTAGGTATCAGGATCATCGACTTTTATCACATCATAATTAAGCTGAGCTGTGACTTGACCGGGCCAAGAACTCGGGGGCTCAGTGTAAGACGGTCCATCCGCCTACGGTGTGCTCGCCATCCCCTAGCGAGCCCTCAATGATCACCTAAAAAGTTCGTTACGCCAACCAGTCAGCCAATTAGCACCACGTCACCGCGGAATCACTCAGACTCTATACCGTTGCTATAAAAGCCACAGCCACACTTTTTCATCGCTCAAAGCAACCAGCCAAACATTCCGGTTTTTCCCGTTTCTAGCTCCTTCGATACTCTTCCCACCATGGGGGAAGAAGAGGGATCATCAAATAGGTAGGTGGGGGAGATGCGATCGGTAGTATCAAGTTACATTCCGATTGTTTCATATCCATGTCCTGAGTTAAATATCGATTGATTGATCGATCGATAGAGCCCTCCAACTTAGCATGGTGTTCGGCTTCGTATAAGCGGACAGTTGCGTCAAGCGAACTGTAGGACTTAGCTGGCAAGGCAGGTTAGTGGCAGTAAGCGGTGCCACTCCAGGCACCTAGGTAGACGGGTACCTAGGTGGGAGATAGGTAGGTAGATAAGGATTTGGGACTTCCATCTACCATCATCCATCCGTCGTCGAGAATCGTGGTTTCACATCAGTGTGTTGCCACCACGGCACGATTTGCGTGATTCTGGCGATAGCCGAGCCAACCGCTATCAAGAACGTGTTAGGTGAGCTGATGTCGATACTACACTGCGTACCTTTCTTTAAAGCACTGGAAGGCTAGAAGGCGCTGATTCTGAGGGGCCTCGCAGCTGAAGGACTGCTCATCTGCTGTCGTTTCATCGAGACGGGTCGTACATGGCTGAAGTCAAAATGCGATGCGTTGGAGGCCTGTAGACGGACGGGAAGACGGGAGACGGAAGCACGCATCGGAGCTTGGCTAAGTGGAACATTGTTTTAATGCAACGACGGAAGAAGCCATCCATCCATTGCATCGAAAGACACGTGTGTGTGCAGGCAGGACTGCAATGCAAGCTGTCTTGCTCCTATGGGCGGACGAAAGCGTTTGGAACCCGGATGTTAGTGAGGCTCTGCTATGGCTGTGATAGAGTATCGGTGTTAGTGCTGCGGACATTGTACTTTATGTGTGCTTCACCTTCCACGTCCAGACTGGATTGACTTACCGTTATAATCAGAAAATACCTACCTCCCCCGTTTCGGTGAACAACTCCGATCAAAATTGGATGATAATCTGCTTTGATGGATGGAAATCTGTAAACTATGTGATTTATGCTGCCTCATACCCCTTCACTAGTGTATTGTGTTTAAAGGTAACAAATTCGGAAGAATCGGATTACAGATATGCCCATGCCCATAACGTGGCATAGCATAGATGGCAATGCAACCCGCTGAGCACATCCCCAATGGGATCACGACAGGGGTCATGGTGGGCACCGCCCGCCGTCTCCAAACCCTGCCTTGGCAAGCTGAGATTCATTCCCTTTGATAACCGTCCAATCTCCCAACCAGCCAGCACGGCTCGATCTGCTCATGGACCCATCCCCAATCACCCATCTTAAGATCATCCACGTAGCGAATCCGAGACAGGTAAACACGGAACAACACCGACGGAGGACAGCCAGACAAGGGCCCTTCAAGTGGCCTGACCCAGGGCCTGACCTCGTCAAGTCTCATGGCCGGGGGGGGAAGGGGGGCTACGATGGGTAATCAAACTCGACACGACGTCACGGGGCAGAACAGCAGGGTTTTATCTGTGCCCAATCGCTTGGATCGGGAACATCGTGTAATCCGTATGGGTTGGAGAGAGATTACAGTACGTACAAGGACATGGACAGGCTACCTGTCTGGCATCAGGCAAGTGGTATACACCGCGATACGTACTATAGTAGGAGGGGCTGCTGCCGATGCGCTGGCAACATTCAGCCGGGATGTTGGGAGTATAAGAGGGTTGATTCTCTGCCGAGGAGGATGGTCTTCGTTCTCATGCCCATTGTTTTGGCAGGTAGACGACATTCCCGACAGCGGCGAGTGAACACTGGCCTTCCGAAGAAAAACGGCTCGATCGATCCAAATCTGATCGGATCTTACTCACACCAACATCGGCATCGGCATCGGCACTGACTTACCTCGACACTTATTCAACACATTCCAGCCCGCTTACATCAGTGATCAGATCACCTTACGTCCACCGACATGGCCATAACTTTGACGACCCTGCCCTCTCAACCCGCAACGTTCTTCAAACCGCAAGCTCTCAAGTCATCAACAATATCCCCGCCCAAGGTCTCCCCTACGGCACCAACAGAATCCTCCCTTCTCCTAACCCTCCTAATCTACCGCTTCGGCATCTTCCGCGATCGCTGGGCGCTCTTCCTGCGTCGCTCCCCGACCGACCCGACCGGCATCCTCCTGCACATGCGCGACGATGGTGACGGGCAGTTCCGCTTCGAGATCAAGCGCAACTATGACACACGCATGGCGGCGGCGCCACATCCGGCTATGATTGACCTGGCGTGGGTTGGCAAAGAAAACTTTGGGGATGACAACGAGGAGAATATGTGGAAAAAGGGGGTTTATTTTGTCGAGAGGCCGGGAGTGCCGACATGTCGGTTTGAGGAGGTGATTGCGAGGGCGGGAGGCGAGGGGTTTATGGGGAGTGTGTATGCGCAGGTGAGTTGTTATTGCAAAAGTTTCAGTTGGTGACGGGGGTTGAGCAGAGCTGACTCTCGGTTGACGAGCAGGTACAGAAAGAGGGCTACTGGCTTCGCCCGGCCAA
>Ga0065720_1020207_pt1 | contig 16008 bp, 9 predicted proteins | sample Thericmetagenome_FD_59107 | JGI IMG/M metagenome (GOLD analysis project Ga0065720, IMG submission 59107) | Thermophilic microbial communities from the Joint Bioenergy Institute, California, USA of rice/straw/compost enrichment - eDNA_2 v2... | ecosystem: Engineered > Solid waste > Grass >... | reverse complement strand
GGGGGGGAAGGTGCCTTTATAGACTTCTCCCATGGCAGCCTTCGCTCAAACAAGAGGTATCATCATCACGACTGGTCTGATGATGCTGGACGGAGATTTTGCTAGCTGAATGACTGCGAGCGGGGCAATAATTGACTAAACGATGGGAACATGCAGTGAACTGTATTGAGGCCTGAAGTTTGCCTGAGTAGGCTGAGCGGGGTTGATGACTAGGAGATGATGAAGATGCCTCCTCACATCGCTGTTTGCTCTGGAGGACAATCTCTGATTGGCCTAGGTGCTCTCAACTTGCCTTGCATCACAAAAGTTAGCTGTGACTACCCGTCGTGATATTCTGGCTTGTGCGGGGTAGTGGTGATGACTTCAACTTGGTTGGATGGATTGATGAGGGAAGTCAACTGCATTTTGCTTCACCACACTGGAGAGTCCACATGGGAATGAAGATGGCTACCTGATTCTTCGGGTACATCCTGCGATTGACAGCAAAGCTGCGGACTTCATCATCCAGTGTGGTTGGTGTCTCTGATTCAACAAGCACTCATCACCAAATCACAACAGACCGACATCCAGAGCAAACACACGCTGTACGGGCTTCTAACCAAGATGCTGTCTTTGAAGACTCAACCAACCGTAACACATGCTAGGTAGGATGGATCATCATAGAATTTGAAACAAATATGTTGCCTCGAACAAAAGTCAAACAAACGCGCTGAAAAGTCATCCTGCCGTCTATTATTTTCCGGAACATGCAAATCGATTAAAGAAGAGTAGCGCCAGTTTTGCCCAGCAGAATCCGGTGTGTATCACTCCTACATTGTCTCGCTCACCGTCTCCTTTTGCGGTGGGTGGTTTTACATAATCACCTCGTTGGCAACATCCTGAAAGCCTGTCAGCACTTTGGAAGGGGATGAACATTGAAAACTGGAGGACCTACCCTCTTAAGCTCCTTAAACGGTAGGCACACGCAATTCTGCACGCGCACCTCGTCTCCCACAACGCACTCCTTGCCCAGGATCGTGATGGCCTGCACCTTAACGCCATTTTTGATGATGGTGGTATTGTGGCTGGTGACCGGCGTCGGCGTGCCCTCGACGCGAGCCCAGGCGCCCACCCGCGAGCTCCATCCGATGATGGAGTACAGCACACACGCGTCGTGCTTGATCTCCGCGTCCTCCAGCACGATCGACTCTTTCACACGCGCGCCAGCGCCGATGACTGCGCGGGGACCAACAGACACGTTCGGGCCCAGCTTGGCCGTCGGGTGCACCTGTGCCGTCGGATGGATGTAGACAGGAGGGATGATGTTCGCTGAGGGCTGCGCCAGCTCCTGCGAGCCGTTCTGCCAGGCTTTTTGGAGATAAAGCGCGTTGGCAGGGATTGCAGAACCAGCCGTTTTAATTTGCCGCCAAAAGTCCTTGGTCTCGTACACGAAGAACTGCTTGTTGTCCGCCATGTCGCTGAGGATGTCCTGCTCCAGGCGGATCACCTCAGGCTTTTCGGTCGAATCGTCGTCCTCGAGGTGAAATGACGCAGCCAGGTTCTCGGACGAGCGGTACGACGCCAGGCGCGGCCGATCGACACGGCGCTTGATGGCGCTGCGGATGGACGGGAACAGGGCGTCGGCAGAGAAGAGGTAGACGCCGCAGTTGATGAGGTTGGAGATGTAGCTCTCAGGCTTCTCGACGTAGTGCAGCACGCGGCGGGTGTGCGAGTCGGAGACGATGCAGCCAAAGTTGCAAGCCGCCTCCTCTGGCACGCGCGTGCCCAAGATGACGGCTTCGGCGTCCTTCTCTTCCGCCAGGCGCAGCATCTCGTTCAGCGGGAAGCTGCAGCAGACGTCGGAGTTGAGGACGAAGATGTGCTCGGGATGGTGGCGCAAGATGGTGTCGCGGAAGTGGTACAGGCCACCGGCGGTACCCAGCGCCTGGTACTCGCGCAGGTACTTGATGGAAAGGTTGGGGAACTCCAGCGACGCGTCCTTAATGAAGTCGCGGAAGACGGATTCTTCGTAGTAGCCGATCAGGTAGACCTCGTGGATCGAGGGAACCTTGCTGATGGCAGCCAAGCAGTGCCAGATGATGGGATGCCCGGCGATGTCGAAGAGGGGCTGGAGACGATGTCAGTGTCGATGGCGGGGCAGAAGTCCAAAAGCCACGACGGGATGGCATACCTTCGGGACATCGAGGGAGAGCGGACGGAAACGAGTGCCACGGGAGGCGCCGCCGACCTGAGAGAGACAATCTGTCAACAATCTGAACCTGAAGCACAGCTAGCTGGAGAGACGAGGGTCGTCCTGCTAGTGAATACTTACCAGGATAACGGCCTTGGTCACACCGGGGATGCCGTTGGACCTTTCGCGGAGCGGAAGTTGCAGCGACATTGTGTTCTGTGTCTGTCACGGAGTAAAGGACAATGGCAGGACGAAGGAGCGGTGATGATGTTGAGGGGCAACAGAACGCAGGACAGTCCAAAGTTCCAACAATGACGGTCCAGCGTCCAGGTTGGGCCCCTGAACTTGCTGCTGTGTTTCCCAGTGGGGTTTCCTGGTTGCCATGTGGTGCATTAAACTGCAGGGTTCCAGCTTCGGTATAAGAATGGTCTGTGCGTTAAGTACATGCTACTAGCACGCAAAACTCCAGCTCATATCTTCGATAAGCAGAAGAATCTCTGGACATCCAACCTGGATTCCAAACAGTTTTCTTTCCTATTTGCAATTAAGTTTATTTTATTTTCTTGCTTATTTGACTGGGTTTGCCCCAACAAGTCCGGATTTGAATACGTGTAAGTGTGATAGTCTACTCTTGAAGAGGGTCCGTGTCCACTGTAAAATACAGCTTCATACAGTACTTGTCATATAAGTCGAAACTCTGGCCATGAGTCGGCTGCATGATATGCAAGATCTCGAAGTCCTGTGGTATTCAAAGAGCAACATAAGAACTCTGCATAAACACATTGTTTCACTGTTACCATGTTTTACTTTTTTTTTTCCAACTGATACTGTGCTGGTTCGTCCGTCCTTTGGCTTGGTCCGTTGTTGTGAGATTCCAGATACTTTCGCGAAAATCCTTGGCTGCCATTGAACTTCAAGCTTCTTGAAGACCCACATTCCCCAGCCTTTTCCTGAACTCCAAGGTACCTCACTCATGTTGGTCTCCGCTGCATGATAATTTTTGTTATGGTTGCCACTCTTTTTTGCGGCACCGAGTATCAGCTTTTATCCTGCAAGCGAGTGAGGTGTGAGCAGGCTGCAACCTGAAGTAGATTGATCCGAATCATCAACTTCCTTCCTCTCTCCCGATATTTGAGTTCTTCAACCTTTTGCGTTGCTTGGTTTTCTCATCATCGCTCATCTTTTGCTTTGAATGAGCGCCTTTCCTTCTTTCCTTCATCCAACCCATTGACCGCTCTTTTCGAGAGCCTTTCTTCACTCTGTTTACAACTCACTCCAGCCCTCAATCTTTTCCTTCATTTCGATAGACCACTTCTCGAAACAAGCATCCACTCATTCAATTCTCCTTTGCAGATTCGTCAAGTGCCTCAGGGCTAGGTTGGTCAACATGGCTCCTCGTATCAAACAAGAGGACATCGGTTCCTCCTTTCCTTCCAACATTCCAGCTCTCAACAGCGACAATCAATCCGAGACACCCAGTGACGCTGTCCTTAGGACTCGCCGCGTTAGGTCTGCAGCGCGTAAGTTTTCTGCTTCTAATCCTTGATTCGAGTAAAGTCTAACTTTATTCTAGCTAGCATCGTCACTCAGCCTCACCTCCGGGCCGCGGAGGCCCAAGAAGTCGAGGATCCCGAGCCAGTGATGCTCGAAGTTCGGAGGGTTTCCCCAAAATTTGAACCGGACAGTCAGCTCACCATGGCCCATCAGAGTTTCGTCACTTCCTTCAGTGGGAGCACTCTCACCCTGAGAGGGATTGGAGCCAAGCTGAAGGACATTAACGACGCTTTGGGTGAGCTCCAGGCGCGCGGCATCCAGCATGTCATTAGTCTCCCGGAGCTCGTCCTTGTTGGCGATCAATCATCGGGCAAGTCGAGCTTGATGTCTGCCATCGCCGATTTACGACTTCCACGCAGCAGTGGCACTTGCACGCGCTGCCCAATCCATATCCGGGTCTCTCGCGCGGAGGAGTGGTCCTGCAGTGTGTTTTTGAAGATTGATTATGCGTACAAGCCGCCCAATCACCCAATAACGGAGCGGGATGTTACCCCTACCAACAAGTTTCCTCCCTGGGTTTTACTTGAGCCGAATCGCCGGGTCCGGCACGATTTTAAAGTCATCCGGGACCAATTCGATACGGAGGAAATCGAGACGGTCCTGCGCTGCGCGCAAACAGCTATCTTAAATCCCACTCATCCGTACCAGATGTTTGTCCCGAAAAGCAAGGACGACCCCCAGCAACGAGAACGACATTTCCAAACAATACTCGCGAAGGAAGAAAAGCCCGAGGCCCAGTTTTCACCGAATACTGTTGCGTTGGAGGTTAAAGGCCCCGACCTTCCCGACCTGAACTTCTACGATCTGCCCGGTGTCTTCATGACAGCCAGGCGTGCAGAGGACGCATTTCTGGAGCGCGTTGTTCAGAATCTTGCCGAGGAATACATCAAGAGGGAAAGCGCGCTTATCCTCTGCGCTGTTCCAATGAACCAGGATGCTGAGAACTCTCTGGCTCTGAAGATCATTCGGAAGCTGAAAGCGGAGAACCGTTGCATCGGCGTGATGACGAAGGCCGATCTTTTGCCTAATGATCCTAACTCCATCGCCAACTGCCTTGCTATGTTGACTAACCAGGCTCATCGCACTGGCTTCGGTTACTTCATCACTTCCAGACAGGGTGATGATTTGGAACAGCAGAACAAGATGGAGGAAGCCTTCTTCAACCGGACGGCTGATGCTACTGGCCACTGGCCGGAGCAGTTTGAACCCTTCAAGGACCGCTGTGGCGTTGAAAAGCTCACCGTGTTCCTGTCTCGAGAGCTTGCCAACCGCTTCGCAAGAATGTAAGCCTTATCCTGAGGTGTGTACCTACTTAGAAGCGATTCTAACCAAATCAGCCTGCCCGAAGTCCAGGAAAAGGTAAACCTGCGTCTGCAGGCCATTAACGCTCAGCTGAGCATGTACCCCGACCCTCCCCGTAATCCTGAGCTTGAAATCATCAAGAGCTTGGCAGAATTCACTATCAACGTGAAGAACAAGGTCCTCCAGGAGTTCATGAACCTGTGGGACGTTGAGTGTGCGGACAAGTTCCGGCAGAACATCCTCCTAAGGAAGCCGATCTTCAATGTTCGCGATGTTATGCCCCAGCGGGCTCGTCCCGAAGTGATTGAGATTGATAGTGACTCTCCTGTGACAACCCCCTCTTCAAACCGCAAGCGTACGGCACCGGCCACAGCCGACCAGAGGCAGGGAGCGTCCAACAAGCGGCAGCGGGTCCCCCAAAATGGAGCGACTGTGAAGCCCGAGACTGGCAACCTCCCTGCCACACCTCGTCATCCTCGTCTTGACGCCCCGGCAACCACGCCCTCCCGCCCGAAGCCAAAAAGCCTGATGGATATCCGTGCCTTGATTAAGAAGTTCGCCGTTCCCGGGCAGCCCGGCTTGGTTTCTGCCAGCGTCTACAAGCCTCTCTTCGAGGAGGCTGCGGAGTCCTGGGAACCATTTGTCCGAGAATTCGTCGACAAGACTCTGTTCATTTTGAAGCACAGGATGCTTGTGACCCTGGACGGCGCCCTTTCTCACTTGAAGAATAGAGTGATTTACAAAGAATCGCTCGCCTTAATGCACCAGTTTATTGAATCGCACCGCGAGCGCCTTCTCGAAAAGGTGAAAGGTATCTACGAACTCGAGAAACAGCGCCTATTCACCAAAGACGTCGAGACCCTCGAGCGCCATCGCGCCAACGAAAAGAAAATCCTCGTCTGGCACCGCAACCACGTCCGCGTAGCTGCGCACGCCGGTGAAGAACTCGGCCGCATCCCTAAGATGGAAGAGCTGAACGAGGAGAAGCTTAAGGAGGAAACCCGCAAGCTGGAGCAGGGCCTGAAGAACCTCGGCCCGGACCCGTTCGAGCAGGAAATAGAAGTAGCTGCCTACGTACGCGGGTACTACCTCACCGCGGCTCATCGCTTTGTCGATTACGTCTGCATCCACGTAATGTCTGGCTTGCTGCCCACCGTCTCGGAGGAGATCGATACATACTTGCATGAGAAGCTTGGCTTGACCGACCGCGCGAATAACCAGCAAGTTCTTGCCAGGCTCATGTCCGAAGGCCCGGAGATTGAGCAAAAGCGCAAGGATCTTTATGCAGAGAAGGAGATGCTTGATGGAGCAATGGAAATCATTGTCAACCTCCAAACCCGCGAGCGAGAGGCTCAGGTGGCTGCCGCTACCGCCGCCGTTGCTACCTCACAGGCGGGTTCCTCGTCCCAGATGACGTCTGTTAGCGCCGCGACGACGAATGTGGGTATTGTAACTACTGCTAATGGTGGCGGGTATGTTGATGAGGATGTTGAGAGCCCGGTCACGGTGAGGAGTCGTCATCATCTGCACAGGCAGAATAGGGATGTTGTCATGTTGGATGATGAGGATGATGAAGTTAATGGTTATCAAGCAACCATTGTTTCGGGAACTGCGATTGGTGATGCCTGAAGACTTGGCTTGGGCTGTCCTTTGGAGTTGTATGAATATGCCTGTACTGGGTCTGTTCTTTTTCTTTTCTGGCTTGTTAATATCTTCTTTTCTTTTCTTTTCTTTTTTTTTTTTCAGGCCTTGTAATACCCCCGATTGTCTTGGAGTTGCCAAGACGGTTGGCTAATGAGGGTCCGATTGTCGAGTTGTGGGATGATCAACTAGGTGTTCATACATTTGTCCTAATAATGGGACATAGGATGGTTCAGCCGGGAAGGGAGGTGTGTGATCTGGATGGGAACTGCACAGAAAGGGAACACTACATATGAAGGGTAATGGTTCGGAGACGGGTCAGGTATCAAGACTGTCGCATGGGTTTTGCTGAGGATTGCTCACATAACGCTGGCTGTATCCTACAAAAATATGAACTGTGGCCACTTGTATTTGCTCTGTGCTCTCCTCTGTCTGTGACTTTCATATATCTGATGCCGTCAAGATTCCCCTCAGTCATGTGCTATGTGTATATCCTTCTCGTACGCAATAATCAGTATATGGCATCTTTTGTGAAACTGGTGGGCAAGCCAGCAATGAGAGCTACAACGTTTACATATCCAAAACCGGGACAACAAACTCTCAGCAAAGTCGTTTCCCTCGCTCAAACTCAAACTCAAACTCAAACTAGGTTCCTTATGTATCTAACCGATCCCTCTCTTTCTTCCTCCCAACGCCAATGCCAAACTCTATGTATAATACGTGCTCGTAACCTGATGACAGACTAGTAATACACGGCTAAGAAAGCAACAAAAACCAACAATACCATGCCGATAATGCTCATGTAATGTGTGTGTCAGAAACTAAAGTGATCCCGTGTGATCCCGTTGAATCCAACGTTTGGAACCATCTATCCATCTGTTCGTGAGTTCGTTCCATCCAAGTTTCTTTCGTTGGGTTGCGTGACTCCGTGAAGAACGTCGGTGGGGAGGGAGTGAACAGTCCGAAGTTGTGACATACAAGCCCCAGCCTGTTCCTTGAGAAGGAGATGTGGAAGGGTACACCTAGGTAAAGCAGGGGCTCACCAGCCCCGAACCTCTCCATACCCGCCCCTCATCCATCTTACAATCCACCATACCAACCAAAGCCACACTACCCCCTCCCACGGCCTCCTCTCAAGCACCATCCCCAACCCCGCAATCTCATCCCTCTCCTCCTCAACCGCACAACCAGCCTTGAGTTCACCTCCAACCAGAATCTCAGCCTTGACCTTCGGCTTCAAGTTCGAGTTACCTCCCCCGATAGCCAACACCGCTTCCCAGATGCGGCCGAAAAAAAAAACCCTTTAAACACCTAGTAACCGTATCCCCCATACCCCCCTGCCGCAGCCGCAGCCGCCCTCCTCGCACTCCTCCCCGTCCCAATATCAATCTGCCTTAGCTCCTCCTCCAGCGACATTAACTGCCCGTCCACGCCTCCCTCAACAAACCTCCTGCTCCGACTATGCAGCTGCAGCGCCCCACTCATAACAGGTTCCGAGCTCTCTCCTTCACTCTGCCCCGGCGCGGGGAGCGCCAGGGGTACCTTGGCGGGTAATGGGGGCGGGGCTGCACTACCCGCGCTGACTGGGCGACCGGGCGATGAAGAACCACGGTAACCTCCGGATCCGGTCGGAGAGTAGTTATCGTTGGTAGGGTAATCGAACGTGGAGGCGCGAGAAAGAGGTTGGCGGTTGTCTGGGAGCATGTTTTGCCCACGGGAGATGGTAGCCAGCGCCTGGCTGTGGTGATCCATTAGTTCGCGGCCACCGCTGTGCCTCCTAAAGGTTCCCGTGACGCTGTTGGTAAGACTCGCCGTGCTGGAAGAAGGGCCTGAGCCGTTGGCACCAGACATGACGGGAGCAGGCAAAGCGGAGGTCGATTGGCGGTAAATGGCCTTTTTCTGGAGTTTGTTGCGACCTGTTGAGGTTGGCGGGGTGGGAGCTTCTTTGACAGGGTCGCTGCCGAAGCCATTGGATGAGCTGGTGTTCGTAACAGGCATCATGCTCTGCGGTCTGCCGCCGACACGAATCAATCGCCTGCCCTCACTGCCACTCCCGCTATTTGACGCCTGACTCTGAACCTGAGGCTGCGGCTGCGGCCCAACTGGACTCTGTCTGCTCGGTGGCGGCGAAGGTTGCTTGGTCCCCTTCGGCTCCGGCTCCGGGGCCCAGCTCTCCATCGGCAGATGATCCGTAGGATCAACCCGCCGCCCATCGTGGGTAATAATCTTGCCCGTTTCCTCATCGTAATCGTGGCCGCCTCCAACGGGCTGATCTAGGAGCGCGGCAGTCGAGGCCTTTGGATTAAGAACATCGTACGAGTCGGGGCTGAAAGGCACGCTCGATATTTTGCGGTCTTCAGCTGTCGGCGGACGAGGGCTGACAGACTTGCGCTTGATGGTTTGCTGAGAGCGCGGGGTAGATCCAGGGGCAGGAGCAGGATTAGGACTTGGGTCGCGGCCCATCGGGGAGTAAGCGCGGGATTTGATCACCACATTGACGCTGGATGTTGAGGGGCCGTTCTGGTATGTGACAGGGGCACGATTTTGCGGCGGCGGCGGCGGCGGAGCAGCTCCGTAAGTAGCAGGCGAGCCACCATTCTCGTAGCCTCGCTCCATGGTCCTACCTCTGGGTGGCTCTGGGATTGGTTGTTGAGTGTACTGCCGTGTCTGTCTCCGATCCTGGTTCAAACGTTCCGAAATCTCTTGGGCAATGTTCGGGTCGATGCCAGGCACAAGGGACGGAGGAATGGGAGGAACCGAATGGCGTACTGGGTCCTCTGATTCGTTCCTGTACGTCAAGGCCTTGGGCATACCATAGGGTTGCTGCTGTGGCAGCATTGGCTCGGAATGCCTGCCATAGGGCTGCTGATATTCAGGCGGTTCCCTGCGCGGGACGTCATGGGCAGGCGGGGCTGGGTAACCGTTCGGAATCGAATGCCGTTGCGGCTCTGGCGGAGGGGGACCATAGCGCGGAGCATCCATACCGGCCATGCTGGCTCTTGGGCTGGGATTTGAGGGCGGAGGTACGTCGTAACCGGTGTTATAGTGAGGAGGAGGGGGCTGCGTTTGAGGATATGGTTGCTGTGGAACCCAGCGACCTGAACTTCTCGGATCGCCATGGTGCATAGGTTCCGGCACATCCTCAACAGGAGCTTGCATACCTCTATTTATGTCGTATGTCGTCGAGTCATAAGAGTAATGTCGGACAGGAGGGGGAGGTGGGGGAGGGTCGTTACGATATTGCGGCGCAGGAAGAGGAAGGCCTGGGTCTTGTGCCTTGTATGTCGGGCGACCAGGGTAGTCAGAAGACGATTGGCGATATGCGTCGTTTCTGATCGTATCACGCCGCATGTGCATAACTGGCGGGGGAACACCGTTCACATGGGGAGGATTCATCGCCGGCATGGTCCCGGCCCTGACTCTATGGACCGGAGGCGGTGGCGGCCGACCTTCCTCGTAGCCATTTACCCCGCTGGGCTGCGGGAAGTGCATATCACGGAGACTCGGCGCATACTGATCGTATGGGGGCTGGTAATGCTGAGGACTGTGAGCGTAACCTGGCTCTGAGTAATGGTCTCTGGGTCTTTCGGGCACATGATGATGCTGAGGGGGCGGGGGGACATCCCGACGAGGAGGCGGCACGGGATAACCGTTCGGGTCACGGCCATGATACTGGTGTTCTGGCGGTGTTGGTTGTTGAGGATATGGCTGCTGGGAATATTGCTGCTGCTGCTGCTGCTGCTGCTGCTGAGGGTATGGTTGCGGTTGATGATAGGGCTGTTGTTGTTGGTGGTGGTGGTATGTTTGTGGCTGAGAATATGCTTGGACAGGGGCTGCCTGCGGAGCATTGGTATAGTTCGCCGGGACCAAAGGTGGTTGAGAGGCATTGGGACTTGGCTGAGGCCTAGGTGGCTGCGGTTCGACCTTGTCGGGGGACGCAGGCGCAGGAAGAGGAGCCCCAGGCTTCCCCGTGACTGGATCGGATGGCAGGGGACGACGTTTTGGGACGGTCCTGGGGTTGCCTATCGTGCTGCTCTCGCCCTCGGGACGGCTCGATGATTTCATCTTTGCGGGCTTCTCGGGCTTGGGACGACTGTCGTAGTATGTGATCTCCATGCGGATCTCGCCGGCGTATTTGCCCTTGTAGTTCAACTGAAACCACTGGTCGTTCTGACCGCCGCCAGGCAGGACAATGTCGCGCAGGTCGATCCAGCACTCGCCGATCAACTCGGTCTTTTTGTCATCGTTGAAGACGGACACCTTCAGTTGGAAGTAATCGGGAGAGTCGTGAACGGTGAAGCGCAGCTCTTGGTCCCTGGGGCGGTCAGCGTCAGCAAGTGTCATTCGAGCGAACTTGAACAAAAATCGCCTACCATCTCGGCGTCTGTCCGCCACGAATATCTGTAGTCGTCTTCTTTGCCTCCTTGCCAAGGCGAGCAGCGCAGTAGGGATCCTGTTTGCCGATGGTCCTGCGGTTTGGCAGATTCTTGGCGCGGTCGACGACGACAACGAGCGTGCCGATTTCGGGGCCGTCGACGCTCATGTCAGAGAAGATGCCTGCTGTGTGCATCTTCGTGAGGAGGGGATTGACTTTGGCCTTGTTCGACATGGTCGAGGAGCCGACCGAGGAGCTCCTTAAAGCTTCAGCCAAAGCCTGGGTTGGTTACTGAAAGCCTCAAGCGAATGGAGGAACACGGTCACGACTGCGGTGACGGTGACGTTGGAGAGGCTGGTGCTTGGTGCTTCTGTGCCCCGCGCGGCAGCTGCTGTTGGGCCAACGAATGAACGGATGAAAAAGGAGACCCGACGCCAATCGATCGAAGGGACACGAACCACGCGATGACGACACCCTCGGAACGATACGAAGATTAGTCACTGAGCCATGGTCTTGTCGATGGATGTCTGTCTGGTGCGAGGTGTGTGCGGCGAGAGAGAATCAGCCAGAAGTCCCAGGGTTAGGGACGGTTATCAGCATACCATCAGCAAAAAGCACGGGAAAGCTGGAAGCGCCCGCCGCGCCTTGCAGTGTTGCAACTGCCCGGACAACCAATCGAAAGCCAATCGACGGCCAATGGCTTCATGCCAATCGCGGACCAAACCCCTGCGGGTCTCGCGGGTGGGGCCGCTTTCTTGCATGGGGCTCGAGCTTGGCCTCGAAACGCCAGTGGCTGGCTCCAATCAATCCTGGCACTCGGCCCACGGCTGGGAGGGGATTCCCTGGAAAGCTAAGCTTGCGTCCTACGGTTAACGCTGGCTCACCGCGGTGGCTGGTGTCAGCTCTTTTGCGACAGGCCATCCACGAGAGCAGCATGTTGGATCCACGTTGGAGCTGTTCGAGAACTCCATCGCTCTCTCGAGTCTGGGAATCGTACAAGCCATTGGCCGTTTTCCGCGGGTACAGGAACCAGGTCGGTCTTGTGACAGCATCACATTGACTCCAATTAAGCCGACTATTTACTTCCAGGTTTTGTGTTGACTTCTGAAGCTCGCTGCTCAGCTTTATTCCAGCATAAACAAGAGGTTCGTCTCGACCAGCAATCCTGAAACACCCGGCCCGGCCTTTTCGCTCTGTGGATCTGTGGCACAGGCTCGTGATTAGTCTTTTTCTTCTCCCTCCGCGGGTTTCGTACAGCCACGATCAACGGATCAGACGGATCCTACCGTCTCGAGGACAGCAAAATAACCCCAGTGTACCGCAGAAAAACATCGGGTCGATCATACACTGACATGGCATTGATGTTCAGCACTCTCGAGCTTACTCAACTTGTTTCTATCTCTGTTATTGTCTCACTCTTCGGTACCCCTGCTCGTTGGCCATCCAACCAGGCCAAACAGCATGGGTTTTCTCCAAATTTCCCTTCGGATATGTCGATCGGTAGCGGCGGAGCACACGAGAAAAGCAGGGAGGGCCGGGATGTGACGAAAGCCAAGCCTTTTCAGACTCCACCGTTGAACAGGGCTTGGCGTGCCAAGCCTACTTGCCGCGCAAGACCTTGCGACGTCGGCGAGGCTCGTGAAATGTGATTGTTGGTGAGGAGTAAGTATGATGACGATAGGGCAAAGCCACTGCTTCGCGATGGCGAGAATGTTAGGAAACTGATGAAAGCATATCTGGAGGTGACGCTATCGTCCTAATTTATAACTTATCTGCTGTTGAGTCGGGCGATGGCAAGAAGGCTTGGACATTGTGATCGACGCAATCTGTAATCCGACAACAGATCAAGGGTAAGTCTCGGAAGAACTGTGTAAACAGCGGCTCACGATCAATTACTTACGCTCATCATACCGCGAGCATGATCGAGTCAATAGGCAAACAAACTTCAAGAAAACCCCAATAGATGGGTCTAGACCCTCTTCTCTTAAACCGCTCCCCCCTTCTTATCGATAAGAAACCAATGCTGTGGAACCCACACCGTGACATCGGCCATGCATCTACGCAGCCTCTCACTCGTCCAGACCTCCAGCAGCCCGGACACGCCGGTGGACCAAATCGCAGCTGAACCCACATATTGGGCTCACCTTTAAGCCAATTCCATTTTCAAACTTAAAACAACACTCCCATTTTCTGACTTGCTTCACCGCCATTCATCGGACTTCAACCGCCAACAGCGCCCCAACTTGACTCGTGGCCCGGCCATCCCGTCCGTCTCGGCTTCCAGCTCATCACTGGTTGCGCTCTCACCGATCCGATCACCGCCCGCTTTCCACACACCCACCGCCTTGTGTGATCCCGTCTGCACTCAGCCCCGACATTCGGGTTTAATCTATCCACACTCCCGTCCCGATTAACCGACCCGGTGGGCCTGCCGCCCGGCTGGCAAGTTGAACTTACTTACAACCTTAAACCCTCCCCTAAACCATGTCCGATACCGCCAACTCCAACCCCAACCCTCCCCATCCCCCAATAATCAACTACATCCTCTCCTTCCTTCTCGTTGGCTTCGCCTGGGGGTTCACGACCCCCTTTATGCGAGCCGCAGCCCGAACTTACAAGCCCCTTCCGACGCCAGAGGACGAGGCTAGCAAGGGTTGGGTGAAAAGGAAGCTGGGCCAGGCGTGGCGGGCGATCGTAGGGTTGCTAAAGAACCCGCGATATGCGGTGCCGTTGGTGGTCAATCTGACGGGGAGCGTGTGGTTTTTTCTGTTGATTGGGAAGGCCGGTAGGTTTTGCTCTCTTTCTCTTTTTTATATGTATTACTTGTAGGTTTAGGCAACAGGTCATTAATGACTAAGATGGTCAGAATTGAGCCTGACGGTGCCGATTGTTAATACTCTGGCATTTTTGTTTACTGTGCTTGGGGAGTGGTATGTTGAGAGAAAAGTCATTAGCCGAGGTATGTCTGCTTGCTTAATATCGCTTTTGTCTAAAGTGATGCTGACATCCTGAGATACTCTTATCGGGATGCTATTGTCGGTTGCCGGGATCGCTTTGTGCGTTCATAGCAAGAACAGGGGCTGAAAGCATCGGGCTGAGTTCGTCAACTCAGTTCAGGGGATTTGTTTGTGCTGATTAGTCTCGACGCATGGAGCTCAAACCACGTTTGTATACTTATTTATGTTTTGGGATATCTTTGTATATTTTTTTTCCTTGCGTAATCAGTTATTTATCCTGCGCCTGGCAGCTGAGCCAACAAAACCGTTCCTTATCCACAACACGGCCCCTCTGCTCCCTGCTGGCGCAATATCAACACCCAAGGGAAGCGTACCAGACGCTATTTCCTTGCCTCGACAACAACCTGCGTAAATAATCAAGAACCTGCAAAGCCATGCCTTTTGACCCAACTTCCCCTGTAACCCTGGGGTATCCAAGAATAGAAAAGGAATCTATCTCATCTCTGGTGCTGTTTCCCCTGAAACAATGCAAACAGAATACGACGAAAAAGAAATGAGAATGCAAGCGAAGAAGGTTTTGTTGATGATTAAAAGAAAGGAGGAGAAAATGAAGCGAAAGCAAAAGAACGAAAAGGGTTTGTGTTTGGTTTGTCGATTAAGGCGCAAGACCCGTCGCGTAAATCGTCGAATCATAAGGTCTATGGCGGCGGGCGTCATGTTGATGGCTTTATGATCAAGCTTTTGTCTCTTGTCGTAAAATTGATTGTTTTCTGGCGTCTGTCACCGGCTCTGTGTCTTCGAACGTCTCGCGTTTCGGTCATCATCATCGAGTCATCATCATCTCGCCGTCATAAGTTGTTGTTTCGGTGTCGTTATCATCTCTCATCCCAAATTCTATCGCTTGATTATTGCGCGAGCAAGTGCATTCCAGCTGCTCCCTGCTTCCGCACGGCGATCCAGCACTGCACCTCGTACAGGTTGGGATCTGCGCCGGTCCAGCGGCCTGAGGCGATATCGGACACACGCAGCTGCTCGTAGACCGCTTCGTCTGTGATAAGAGCCAGGTCCTTTTTGCCTCACTGTCAGTTTATTCATCCCAATGTTTTTGTCTCGAGCGATGGAAAGTGTGGAGAGAGGGAAGACGTTAGTATGACGTACATTCCACAGCTGCTGATCCAGAGCCATCAACTGTGCTGCGTTCCCCGCGTGCGGCCTGCCACCCGCGAGGATCTGGTCGCGCATAGCAACCCAAGTCAAGGCCGCTTGCATCCGATTGTAGATCTTTTGCGCCCCGTGCCTGCGAGCGAACGCGTCGAGAAGGACTCTATGAGTGAGGGGGGAAAAAAAGTTTGTTGGTCAGCCCGCGCGGATCGTTCCCAAAACATCAGACGATTTTTGCTCTGCTTCGGAAAAAAATTCCAGAAAGAGTCATGATGAACGACAAGATGGGAAAGTGAATGACATACTGTTGAAGTTGGGCCTTGACTTGCTCATCAGGCCCGCCATGAGCCATCGGCACCGTGATGTCGGCCGCACAATCGAGAATGTGCTTTCCGTCCTCCAGGCACTGCCTAAGTTCCACCCAGCCGGCGGCGTAGTAATCGTCCGGATGGACCGGCCCCTTGGGCCCCTCAGTGATCCAGTACTGCAACGTGCGGAAGTCATTGAGTAGCTCAGCAACGCGAGCTGTACGCCGAGGGTTGACTGTGATTATCTCCATGTTAGTGTCGCAAAAAAATCTCCGCGCTCCCAGCTAATCGTGCACACGATTTCTGTTTCATCTCGGCAGTGGCAACTAGTGCGGGACGGCCCCAAAATCGGGATCATCCGCTGCTCCATGTCGATGGATAGAGCTTGACAGGGCTGGGAAGAAGACTGTATGTGGCAAACAGGGCTATGGGCCAAGGAAGGTGTGGGGGTTTGAGGTTGTAACGTACGGCCGTCCGACATGGTTGGGATGTCTTGTGTGTAGTTCGGGATAGTCGAACTGAAAAAAAAAAAAAAAAATA
>Ga0065720_1004460_pt1 | contig 16015 bp, 15 predicted proteins | sample Thericmetagenome_FD_59107 | JGI IMG/M metagenome (GOLD analysis project Ga0065720, IMG submission 59107) | Thermophilic microbial communities from the Joint Bioenergy Institute, California, USA of rice/straw/compost enrichment - eDNA_2 v2... | ecosystem: Engineered > Solid waste > Grass >... | reverse complement strand
ATGGGCTACTGCGGTACGGCGACCATCGCGGAATTGCAGGAACGCGCCCGTTTCCTTCGTGTCAGCATGGCGGGCCTGCGAGAGAGCCACGTCCACGACGTCATCATCACGAAGGAAGCGCCCAACTACCGCCTGGAGCAGGGCTGATTCCTACGGGCGCCTTCGCAAGGAACTAAGCTTAAGGCGAGGAGGGGCTCACGCCCCTACCGCCTTCATTTCATTCCGCGCTTTGGCAATCACGTCCAGATACTGCCGCGCGCGGTCCTCGATGAGATCGTAGCGATTCTCCTTGATCAGCTTGGGATCGACGAGTTCGCCGCCTACGGCGACTGCGCAGGCACCCGCCTTGAGGAAATCGCCCGCTGTTTCCAGGTTCACGCCCCCCGTCGGGCACATTTCGATCTGCGGGAACGGTCCTTTCAGCGCCTTAATGTACTTTGCACCGCCCATGTTGCCGCAGGGAAATACCTTGACGATATCCGCCCCTGCCTCCCAGGCCGTCAGCACCTCCGTCGGCGTCAGTGCCCCCGGCATGATGACCTTCGAATAGCGCTTGACCATCTCGATGGTGGAGAGCTTGAGGTTGGGCGTCACGAAAAAATTGGCGCCGGCGAGCATGCAGATGCGGGCTGTTTCAGGATCAAGAACCGTACCGGCGCCAAGCATAATCTTATCGCCGAACTGGTCCGCGACTTTCTCCAGCGCCTTCACAGCCCCGGGCACTGTCATCGTGATTTCCGCCGCCCGGATGCCGCCTTTGTAAATCGCTTCGATTGCCTTGATCGCGGCTTCTGCCGTCGGAGTGCGGACAACGGGCACGATCCCGATTTCCGTAATTGAGGAGAGTATGGTTTCTTTCTTCATCGTTTTTCCGATCTTATCAAGGCGCGATGTTTGCACCGGGCGAGCAACATCCCTGTCAGGACCCCGGCTGCAAATACGGCGGCCATTCGTTTTGGATCATAGGCGGCAATGAACCGCGTACCCTGCGGAGTTACCTCCACCACGCCTGCAGGACAGGTGGACACGCCCCCGCCGCCTCCGCCGCCCTCCTCGGCCTCGGCCTTACCCTTGCCAGCGCCCGCACCAAAGCCATAGGAGACTCTGGCGACAGGGATGATTGTCCGGTCCCCCGCCTGAATCGGATCGCCGTACACCGACTTCACGGTCGCGCTGCCGTGAAGCCGGTCAGTAATAGTTTCCAGGATTTCTCGAGCAGTCACACGGACCTCCTCGGGAGATAGACCCGGGAGGCCGCTAGCGCGTTACCAGTCGACGACGCTTCCGTCATCGGCATCATAGGTCTCGGGGTTGCGCCAGTCGTGACCAATCTTGTCTGCCATCGCGTTCTCGTCGAGTTCGATGCCGAGGCCCGGCTCCGTTGGCAGCTCCAGATAACCGTCGCGCACCCGGAACGGTTTCTTCAGATAGCCCTCTCCGAGTGACACTTGCTCCTGAATCAGGAAGTTTGGAATGGAAGCGGCAAGCTGAACGCCTGCTGCCAGCGAAATCGGCCCTAGCGGGTTGTGCGGGGCAATGCTTGCGTAGTAGGCCTCGGCCATACCCGCAATCAAGCGGCATTCTGTGATTCCGCCAGCGTGGCAGAGGTCCGGCTGGAGTATGGTTGCTGCTTTCTTTTCCAGGACTTCGCGGAAACCCCACTTCGTGAAGACGCGCTCACCCGTGGCGATCGGAAGATGGGTGCTTCGCGCAATTTCAGCCATAATGTCGTGGTTCTGCGCCTGGCATGGCTCCTCGATGAACATCGGGTTGTAGGGCTCGAGCCCTTTGATGAGCATCTTGGCGTGCGCCGGACTGATTGCGCCGTGGAAGTCGACCGCAAGGTCGACGTTGTTGCCGACTGTCTGACGGAGCTCGGCAAACTTCTCCACTGCGTACTGCACTTCCGCGGGCGTCTCGACATAGCGGGCCGGACGGCGTTTGGCTGGACCGGTCTTGAAGGCCGTGAATCCCTCTTTGATGGCAGCCTTCATCTGGTCCGGTGTACGGGCATGTGCATAAACCCGGACCCGGGTGCGCGTGGGACCGCCAAGCAGCTCGTAAACGGGCACGCCGAGCGCTTTGCCCTTGATATCCCACAATGCCTGATCAATGCCGCTGAGGGCGCTGGTCAGGATCGGGCCGCCCCGGTAGAAGGCGTGGCGGTAGATGGCCTGCCAGTGATGGGCCACTTGTCTCGGATCTTTGCCAACAAGATAAGGCTCAATCTCCTTGATCGCAGTCGCGCAGGTGAGCGCGCGGCCTTCCGTCACCGGTTCTCCAAGGCCGGTGATCCCCGCGTTGGTGTGAATCTTCAGAAAAAGCCAGCGGGGCTTCACCAGAAAGGTCTCGAGTTTTGTAATCTTTAGCGGCTCTTTGGCGCGAATCGGCGCATTGCGATCCAACTGCTGCGCCTTCGCTTCAGCCTGATTTAACGCGGCCCATCCCAGGCCAGCAATACCCGCAATGAGGGAGCGGCGAGAATGACTCATGATAATCTCCAGGTCAGAAACACTCTATAATTCGGGCAGATCTTAACGCAAGCACGCGGGGCTATCCGCTTATCGCTTTAGGGCCCACTGAATGGCCAGACCGCCAAATACCAGAGAGCGCGTCCGCACCTCTTCGTATCCTAAAGCCTCGAGCAACGCCGCAAGCTTGGCGATGGTCGTGAAGGTACGCAACGAATCAGGAATGTAAGTGTAAATGCGAGCTTTGCCGTGCAGGATCAGCCCCCAGAACGCCCCCTGAAGATAGAGATACCCAAGATACAGCCACCGCCACAGCCTTGGTTCCGGCAAGAAAAAGTCATAGATGACAAGGCTTCCTCCCGGTTTCAGGACGCGTCGGAGCTCGCGGAGAGCAGCCTGCAAGTCCGGAAAGTTGCGAAGGCCAAAGCCAACGAAGGCCGCATCGAACATCCCGTCGGAGAAAGGCAGCAGCATCGCATCTCCGCAAACTGCCTCGGATAGCCCGCGGATCTTTCCATACACGAGCATTGAGTGGGTCAAATCGACTGCGATCGGGCGCGCCGCTGGATCGCACTCACGCACGAGGAGGGAGAAATCGCCCGTGCCGCTGGCGAGGTCGAGAACAGTAGCGCCCGGCGGCAGATTCGCCTTCTGAACGGCATCGCGCTTCCACTTTCGGTCAAGCCCAGCCGAGAAGGCACGCGTAACAAAGTCGTAGCGCGGGGCGATGGTGTCGAACATCGCCCGCATCAGCCGCGAGTCTTGCTTCTCCCTCGGGACTTTCACATTCACATGAAGTGATACCAAAGGCCCACGATCACAATGGCAATCATGCCTGTCAGCGCCGCATTGCCCCACTGAGGCGAGCGCACGCCGGTCCACTCGAACGTGAGGCCCTCGATCTGCGCGGCCGCAGGCCGCTGGCTCATCTTGCTGACAGTTACCATCAGAACGACGCACACCAGGAAGACGATCACGCTGAAATTGAGGAAGCTGAACTGGACAACCGCGTTGAGGGGCCCCAGGTCCCAACCTAACGCATTGTGGAGGATATCGAGCAGAAAACGGCTCGCGCCAACAATTCCACCGAAGATCAATGTCGTGATGGCGGCTCGTGCGGTAGCGCCGCGCCAAAGAATTCCTGTCAGGAACGTTGCTGTAATCGGAGCTCCCACATAAGCCTGGACGCTTTGCAGGTACTGGTAGACCTCGTTGTTGAGGTAGCGAATGAAAGGAATCCAGGCAATGCTGATCACGACGATGGCGGCCGTCATCAGCCGCCCGACAAGCACGAGTCTGCGCTCAGATGCGTCCGGCCGGAGCTTCTTGTAAATGTCCATGGTGATCAGCGTGGAGCAGGAATTGAAGACGGAGCTCAACGACGACATCAGTGCGGCCAGCAGCGCAGCCACCATGAGTCCGGTAAGTCCTTCGGGCAGGAGCCGAAGCACCAACAGCGGGTAAGCGTTGTCCCCCGTCACCTCGTTCGGCCAGAGAGCCTTGGCGATCAGGCCGGGCAGCACCAGGATGAATACCGGAAGAATCTTCAGGCCGGAACAGAACAGGGCTCCACGGCGAGCGTGCTCGACGTTCTTCGCACTCAGCGTTTTCTGGACGATCACCTGATCCGTGCACCAATACCAGATTCCCAGGATGAGCGTTCCGAACGTGGTGCCAAGCCACGGGTAGACGGGGTGATCGATGGGCTTGATCATGTGGAAGAAATCGGGGGGAAGCGCCTCCCGCAGCCCCGCAAAGCCGCCCGCCTTATCCAATCCCAGCACTGTCAGCACTATAGCCCCGCCGACCAAAATCACGGATTGAAAGAGATCGGTGTAAATAACAGCGGCCAGACCTCCTAAGACGGTGTATACGCCAGTCGCAATGACAAGCAGCACCGCGGAGGTCATGTAATCCCAGCCGAACACCTCGCGGATGAGAATCGCGCCTGCAAACAGCGACACGGAGATCTTCGTGAAGATGTAGGCGAATAGGGAGACCGCGGTCAGATACCAGCGGCAGCTCGGACCGTACCGCCGTTCGAGGAACTCCGGCATGGTATAGACCTTGCTCTTCAGGTAGTGCGGGACAAAAAGCCAGGCCAGCAGGAAGAGGCAAATGCTCGCCGACCACTCGTAGCAGCCCACGGCCAGCCCGCTTGAGGCGCCGGAACCGGCCAGTCCGATGAAATGCTCGCTCCCGATATTCGTGGAGAAGAGCGAGGCGCCAATGGCAAACCACCCGACGCCCCCGCCGGCAAGGAAGTACTCGCGCGCCGTGCGCTCGCGCCGGGAGTGATAAAAACCGATCGCAAAGACTATCAGAAAGTAGGCGGCTATGATGGCTGTATCAAGCATGAGACACGAGTATATACTTCTCTCATGCATCGCCGTGAATTCCTTGCGACGCTGACCGCCGGCGGCCTAATGGCGCAGCAGGCTCCGGCGAGGAAGCCGAACGTCATCCTGATCCTCGCCGACGACCTCGGTTACGGTGACCTCGGCTGTTACGGGCAGAAGCAGATTCAGACGCCGAACATCGACCGCCTGGCGGCGGAGGGAGTTCGATTTACTCAGGCGTATGCCGGCAGCACCGTTTGCGCACCGTCACGTTGCTGCCTGATGACTGGCAAGCACACAGGCCACGCCCGGGTACGCGGCAACGCGGGCCGCGATGCCTCGCTCACGCTGGAGGACGTGACCGTTAGCGAGATCTTCAAGAAAGCAGGCTACCGTACGGGGCTTTTTGGAAAGTGGTCGCTCGGCGGGCTGGATACGCCGGGCTATCCCACCAAGCGGGGTTTCGACGAGTGGTTCGGCTATTTCAGCCAAAGACACGCGCACAACTACTTCCCCGAACATTTGCTCGACGGCGATCATGAAGTGCTGCTGAACGGCAATTTCGGCGCCCAGAAGAAAGACTACGCGCACGACCTGTTTACGAAACGCGCTCTTCAGTTCCTGGAGGCGGACGATCCGCGGCCGTTCTTCCTGCACGTCTGCTATACCATCCCGCATGCCAACAATGAGTTGGGCCGCGACACGGGTAATGGAATGGAGATTCCGGACAACGCGCCGTACACCAACCGCCCCTGGCCCGAACCAGAAAAGAACTTCGCGGCCATGATCACTCACATGGACCGCGACATCGGCCGCATTATGGAGCAGTTGAAGAAACGTGGGCTGGATCAAAACACGCTCGTGATCTTTACAAGCGACAACGGCCCGCACCGAGAGGGAGGGCACGATCCCGATTTCTTCAAAAGCGGCGGCCCGTTGAGAGGCATCAAACGCGACCTGTACGAAGGCGGCATTCGAGTTCCGGCGATTGTACGGTGGCGGGGAACGATTCCAGAAGGGACCGTCAGCGACCACCCCTGGGCATTCTGGGACTTCCTTCCGACAGTCGCCGAGCTGACCGGGCAGCCCGTTCCGCGGGACACCGATGGCATTTCGGTCCTGCCCGCCCTCCTTGGAAAGGCACAGCGCCGGCACGAGTTCTTCTACTGGGAATTCCACGAACGCGGCTTCGCCCAAGCCGTCCGTATGGGCGACTGGAAGGCCGTGCGGTTCGGGCTCAACAAGCCTCTGGAGCTGTACGACCTGAAGAAGGACCCCGGGGAGAAGAACAATGTTGCGGCGCGGCACCCCGATGTCGTAGCCCGCATTGAGAAATATCTGGCAGCTGCAAGGACAGAGTCCGAGCTGTTTCCGATTCGGGAAAAATCCTAAGCGCGAACGCCGCCGCTTCCCGGCCGGACCAGAGGCTTCCCTCTGGCGAAATCCTCCAGTACTCTCTTGAGTGATGATCGTCGGCGCGGCGAGAGAAACAAGGCGCGGCGAGCGCCGGGTATCGCTGGTACCCGCGGCGGTACCGGCCCTGGTCAATGCTGGACATGAAGTACTGATCGAGAAGGGCGCCGGTCAGCATGCAGGCTATCCGGACTCTGCCTACGTGGAAAAAGGCGCCCGCATCGCCGGCTCCCGTGGCGACATTTATTCACAGGCGGACATCGTACTCCGCATCCATGCGAGTGACACGAACCCCGGCGAGCTGCGCAGCGGGCAGAAGCTGATCGGATTCCTCGATCCCCTGAATGCGCCACGGATCGTGCAAGACCTCGCTCCCTCCGGCGCGGATCTTTACAGCATGGAGCTAATTCCGCGCATCACGCGAGCACAGTCCATGGATGCGCTCTCATCGATGGCCACGGTGGCTGGCTACAAAGCCGCTGTGCTCGCCGCCGAGCGCCTGCCGCGGCTGTTCCCGATGTTGATGACCGCCGCAGGCACCATTTCACCCGCGAAAGTATTTGTCGTCGGCGCGGGCGTCGCAGGCCTCCAGGCGATCGCGACGGCCCGACGGCTCGGGGCGGTGGTCGAAGCCTATGACGTCCGCCCGACTGTGCGCGAACAGGTAGAGAGCGTGGGCGCCAAGTTTCTGGAGATCCCGCTCGAAAGCACAGACGCGGAAGACGTGGGCGGGTATGCAAAAGCGCAGGACGAGTCCTTCTATCGAAGACAGCGCGAGCTGATGGCGCGGGCAGTAGCGGCAAGCGATGTCGTGATCACGACGGCCGCGATCCCGGGCCAGAAAGCCCCCGTTTTGGTTACCGAGGAGATGGTGAAGGCGATGGCTCCGGGTTCCGTAATCGTTGATCTCGCGGCCGAAAGGGGCGGCAACTGCGAATTGACACTTCCTGATCAGGTTGTGGAAGCGCACGGCGTCACGGTGATCGGTCCCACTAATCTGGCTTCCACGGTCCCATATCACGCAAGCCAGATGTACGCCCGAAACATAACCAACTTCGTGCTGCATCTACTATCGCACGGGCACGAAGAAAATGATCAGATCCTCACCGAAACACTGGTCACGCGAGGCGGCCACGTGGTACATCCGCGCGTTCGGCAGCTACTCGGCCTGCCCGCCGATGCCAGCGTAATCAAGGAGGCGTGACAGCTATGGACGACCTGGTGGTAGCCATCACGGTGTTTGTACTTGCGTTGTTCGTCGGCAACGAAGTGATCTCCAAAGTCCCGCCGACTCTCCACACGCCGCTCATGTCCGGATCCAACGCCATCTCCGGCATCACCCTGGTCGGAGCAATCCTCTCTGCGGGAACACAGTACACGACGCTTACGTCAATCCTCGGCTTCACGGCGGTAGTGCTGGCCGTCATCAATGTCGTCGGGGGATTCCTGGTGACTGATCGCATGCTGCGAATGTTCCACAGGAAGGACCGATGACCCTAAATGCTGTCATAAACCTCGCCTACCTGGTAGCAGCCATACTGTTCATCGTTGGCTTGAAGGGGTTATCACATCCCAGGAAGGCGGTGCGCGGCAACATCCTCGCGTCGATTGGAATGCTCCTGGCAGTCGTGGTGACGCTGCTCGACCGGAATATCGTGAGCTACCAGTTGATTCTCGCCGGGCTGGTCGTCGGGTCGCTTTTCGGAGCCGTACTGGCGGTGCGTGTCCCGATGACTGGCATGCCGCAAATGGTCGCGCTGTTGAACGGCTTCGGCGGGGCGGCCTCCGTATTAGTTGCCGGGGCGGCACTGATTGAGACTGTTATAGCGGGCAGCACGCCGGCAGTTGACTTCCGGATCGCCACTGTGGCTTCCGGACTCATTGGATCCGTCACCTTCTTCGGCAGCCTTGTCGCGTTCGGCAAGCTCCAGGAACTGGTCAACACGAATGCGGTTGTCTTTCCCGGGCAGCATCCCGTCAATGGCGTGGTGGCTCTGGCGGCGCTTGGCTTCAGTATCTGGGTTGTCATGAATCCGGAGAGCACCGGCGCCTATTGGATTGTCGCGGGCATCGCCGGTCTACTCGGTATTCTGCTGACCATACCGATCGGCGGAGCAGACATGCCCGTCGTCATCTCCCTCTTAAACTCCTACTCGGGACTTGCGGCAGCCGCTACTGGATTCGTCCTCCGGAACAATATGCTCATCATCTCGGGCGCTCTTGTGGGAGCATCCGGGATCATCCTCACTGAGATCATGTGCCGGGCCATGAACCGCTCGCTCGCGAACGTGCTGTTTGGCGGCCTCAGTTCCACCCCGGCCAGTAAGGCAAGCGTCGACGCAATCTACAGCGGAAAGGTGAAGGCGGCATCGGCCGAGGAGATTGCGATGCTGCTGGAGACCGCGCGGCGAGTCGTCATCGTGCCCGGTTATGGATTAGCCGTATCGCAGGCACAGCACGCCGTCCGGTCGCTGGCGCAGCTCCTCGAATCACGCGGGGCGACCGTCGAATTCGCAATTCACCCCGTGGCCGGCCGGATGCCGGGGCACATGAATGTTCTGCTAGCGGAAGCCGATGTCCCTTACGAGAAGCTGAAAGACATGGATGAGATCAATCCCACCTTTGCGCAAACAGACGTCTCCATCGTAATCGGCGCAAATGATGTTGTGAATCCGCTGGCGCGCACGGATCCGAAATCGCCCATTGCCGGCATGCCGATTCTCGATGTCGACAAGTCGCGAACCGTTGTCGTCATAAAGCGAAGTTTGAGCCCGGGATTCGCAGGCATACCCAATCCCCTGTTTGCTGCCGATAATACGCTGATCTATTTCGCAGACGGAAAGAAAGCGGTGAACGATCTCATACAGGCGCTGAAGGAGCTTTAGCACGCCGCATACGCGTCAGTTGTCATCAGACTCCGCAAATGTCGCCAGCCGTACCCTTCGATGCGCCTCGCCGGCCGTATGCGGCCAGTTTCCCGCTCCCTCCCGCTAACTCCAACAATAGTGTGGGTCAATGAATCATCCATAAAGCGTCCATAAAGCGGGACTCCTCGGAGTCAGGAGGACACGTGTTCGGGCGGGCAATTAAGCTTTTCACGCTTTTTGGATTCGAAGTGAAGCTGGATCCTAGCTGGTTTCTCCTGGCGTTTCTGATCACATGGACGCTGGCAGTAGGGTTCTTCCCTTTCACGGTACCCGGGCTTGAACGGTCAACCTACTGGTGGATGGGTGCAGCGGGAGCTGTCGGACTATTTGTGTCCATTGTGTGGCACGAACTGTCCCATTCCCTGGTTGCACGGCGCTACGACCTGGCAATGCGAGGAATCACGCTGTTTGTCTTCGGCGGCGTCGCCGAGATGGAGCGCGAACCGGCTACAGCGAAAAGCGAATTTTTGATGGCCGTGGCCGGTCCGCTTTCGAGCGTTGTTTTCAGCGCCATCTGTTACGGGCTCTTTCAAGCGGGGCGCGATACCTGGCCTGTTGCGGTTACCGGCGTGCTTGGCTACCTCGCCTGGATTAACATCATCCTCGCAATCTTCAACATGATCCCCGCCTTTCCGCTCGACGGCGGAAGAGTGCTGCGCGCAGCGTTATGGCACTACAAGGGCAACCTGAAGTGGGCGACCAGAGTCTCTGCAGCTATCGGTAGTGGATTTGGAGCCCTTCTGATGATCCTTGCTGTCTGGCAACTGTTCGTGGGCAACTTCATCGGCGCCATCTGGTGGTTTCTCATCGGACTCTTCATTCGAAACGCTTCCCGCATGTCGTATCAGCAGCTCATGATCCGGCAAGCACTGGAAGGCGAGCCGGTCCGGCGCTTTATGCGAACGGAGCCGATTACCGTCAGCCCGGATATTTCCGTCGAGGAACTCGTCGAAGATTACTTCTACCGGCACCACTACAAGATGTTTCCGGTGGTCTCCGATTCGCACCTTGTCGGCTGTGTCAGCGCAGCGGACGTCAAGGAGGTTCCGCGCGAGGAATGGGCCATGCATCGGGTTTCTGAGCTGAACAAGCCCTGCTCGCTTGAGAACACGATCGCGCCCGACACCGATGCCGTCAAAGCATTGGCGAAAATGAATCAGTCCGACCGTACGAGGCTTATGGTTGTAGAAGGAGACCGCCTGGTCGGGATTGTCTCCTTGCGCGATCTGCTCAGTTTTCTTGCAATGAAGATGGATCTGGAGTCGAACAACGGACAAAGCGTTCCTCTACCCACTCGCTGAGCCCCCGAGCAGCCAATCCGATCGCTTGAGGATCGAGCTACCCTGCTATTGCGATCCCCTTCATTCGAGGCCTGCCGCCTGCACGTTGCCCGAATGCTGCAGCGTCCCGCAGAATTGGTTAGAGAATAGGCCTTCTCGCTTCTTCCGTTCATCAGTACTCGCATGTGGACTACAGCGATCGCGGCTCTCGCCGCAGGAATCTGGGTTTATCTGGCGGCGGGCCGCGGAGGCTTCTGGCGGATCCGGCGGAGTCCGGGTGCACGTCCCGCCGGAACTGAGCCGCGGGTCGTCGCTGTTGTACCAGCACGCAACGAAGCGGCTGTGATCGGTGATGCGGTCGGATCTCTCCTGACGCAGGATTACCCTCGCCTTGTCCAGGTAATCGTGGTCGATGATCACAGTTCCGATGGCACGGCAGACGCGGCGCTCCGTGCAGCGCAAGCCAGGAAGGCAGTTGAACGTTTGACGATCGTGAATGCCAGACCGCTGCCACCGGGCTGGAGCGGAAAGGTCTGGGCCATGGGCGAGGGAATTCAGGCGGCCGCCAGCGCCTCGCCCGATTACTACCTCCTCACTGATGCCGACATCGTCCACGGCCCAGGCAACCTTCGGAGGCTGGCGGATCGGGCGGAGGAGGGCAACTTTGACCTTGTCTCGCTGATGGCGACCCTGCGATGCGAATCGCTCCCGGAGCGGCTGCTGATCCCAGCGTTCGTTTTCTTCTTCTTCAAGCTCTACCCGCCGTCCTGGACGGCTCGACGGGATCGAAGCACGGCCGGCGCCGCCGGCGGCTGCATGCTGATCCGACGAACGGCGCTCGAGCGAATCGGCGGAATGGCAGCGATCCGCAATGAACTGATCGACGACTGCTCGCTTGCGAGCGCCGTGAAGGGTTCTGGCGGCAGGCTCTGGCTGGATCTCGGCGAGGATGTAAGAAGTATCAGGCCCTACGATTCCTTCGGCGTCATCTGGCGAATGATCGCGCGTACTGCGTTCACGCAGCTCCGTTACTCCCCGATTCTGCTGGTAGGAACCGCGGCTGGCATGATGCTGACATACCTTGCGCCGCCGCTCCTTGCCCTGTTTGGATCTCGCCCCGCCAGTATCCTGGGCGCAGGCGCATGGGTGATGATGATGCTCACCTACCTGCCGATGCTGCGCTTCTACCGGCAACCGGCGTTCCTGGCGCCGCTGCTGCCGCTCGTCGCGCTTTTCTATCTCGGAGCCACTCTCGATTCGGCCCGCAGGCATTGGGTGGGACGAGGCGGCGAGTGGAAGGGTAGAGTGGCAGCGGCGTAGACGCCGGTCTGCCGATTTGACATTACCGGCGAAAAAGGGCGACGATATGAGGTTCTTTTGACTCGCTTAATCGATCTTCATACACACACGGACCAATCGGACGGCAGCGCGACACCCGGGGAGCTTGTGAAACATGCGGTGGATCTCGGGCTGGAAGCGCTGGCCATTACGGACCATGACACGCTGGCTGGATGCGACCTCGCCGCTCCGCTCGCCCGGGATGCCGGCTTGGAGCTAGTAACCGGCATCGAGCTGAGCACACGGCTGGACAACGGTTTGATGGACCGCCTGCCCGGAGTGCCCAGGCCGAAGCGAATGCCTTCCGTCCACGTGCTGGGATACTTTCTCGATGGGCCTCCGTCGGCCGCCTTTCGGGAATTCCTGCAACGGCAGCAGGAGAGCCGCCGGAAGCGGAACCGGGCGCTCGTCGCGAAGCTGCAATCTCTTGGCGTCGACATCACCCTCGACGAAGTGCAGGCACTCGGCCGAAACCTGACCGGCCGGCCGCACTTTGCGCAAGTGCTGCTGCGCAAAGGATACGTGAAGACGCTCCAGGAGGCGTTCGACGTCTACCTCGCCGATTCCGCGAAGGCGGCGGTAGAGCGGGAGGAACCGACCCTAGAGGAAGGGATCCGGCAGATTGCCGCAGCCGGCGGCATCGCATCGCTTGCTCATCCCGTGCGGCTCCCCTTCGGCCGTGATGCGCAGGCGCTCGAGGCCCTCGTTCGAATCCTGATCGACGCCGGCATGGAGGCGATCGAGGTTTACCACAGCGAGCACAGCCCCGAAGACACGGAACTCTACCGCTCCATGGCGGCTAGGTTCGGCTTAATCCAAACCGGCGGAACCGATTATCACGGGACAAACAAGCCGGAGATCAAACTAGGCACGGGCAAAAACGGCAACGTTACGCTGACGCGGGAACTGCTGGACCAGATGCGTGCCCGGCAAGTCGACGCCTGACGATCAGGTCCGGGCGGCAGCGGCGCGCTCACGGATCCGTCCGACGGCTGCTTCGAGCGCCGCACGATAGAGGCCGACGTCGCTGCTCCAGGAAATCACGTTCAGCCCGAGCGAGATCCACTGCTCGGCCTGCTCCATGGATGCCGGTTGCGCTCCGAGCGCTTTTCCGTGGGCCTTGGCGGCCCTGGCGACTTCACGAAACGCTGAGAGAAACTCCGGATGCTGAAACTGGCCGGGAATGCCCATCGACTGGGTAAGGTCGAAATGACCGATCCATAAGACGTCCACGCCATCGACGGCGGCGATTGCATCACAGGCCCGCACTCCGGCGACGGATTCGATCTGACAAATGATCACCGAGTTTTCGTTGCTTTCAGCAAAGTAGGGGGCCGGGTCCGGCACTAGGTAGTCGGTGTGCGCGGTGCCGAGGCAGACTCCGCGCCTGCCCAGCGGCGCGTATTTGACCGCCTGCACAATCTCGCGCGCCTGCTCCGGCAACTCGACGTTCGCAACCATCACGCCATACGCTCCCGCGTCCATCACTCGTGCCAGGAAGTGATACTGGGTTTGCGGGACGCGGACGAACGGCGCAAAGGAGGCAGCCCTGGACCATGCGATCAGGTCGAAGATCCGCTCCATTTCGATACCGCTGTGCTCCATGTCGAAGACGACGAAATCGACGCCAGCGGAATCCAGAATCCGGGCGATGCCGCGCGTACCGAACTCCATGATCATGTGGCCGATTGGCATGCGGCCGGAAGCAAGAGCTTCGCGGAACCGGTTTGGCTTCATTCCTGCCTCCTGTAGCGCGCCAGTTTTCTCTGGAAACCCGGCCGGCACAGCACTTCCCGATTCACGATGTGCTGGGGGATTTCTCCGCGAGCAATGGCCAGGATATTGTCACAGGCTTCCAGGGTATTGGCTTGTACGATTTGTTCCGTCCACGCAAGAGCGTGCGGCGCCAGCACGACGTTGTCTAGTTCCAGCAGCGGATCATCCGGCGCGAGAGGCTCCTGCTCAAAAACATCCAGGCCGGCGCCCGCGATCCATCCCCCGCGCAGCGCCCGGACCAATGCCGCCTGGTCGACCACGCCTCCCCGCGCAGTATTAATCAAGTACGCCGTCCGTTTCATCTGGCGCAGCTGCGTCGCACCGACCAGCCCCCGCGTCTCCGGAGATAACGGCGTATTGATGCAGACATAATCGCTTTCCCTGAACAGTACTTCCATCGGGACCAGTTCGACGCCAAGCGCCGAGGCTCTCTCGGGCGGGACATAAGGATCTGTCGCGATCCGCCTTTCGAAGCCGAGGGATTGCGAGAGCCGNAACATCTCCTGNGCGATGTTGCCGCAGCCAAGGCTGCCAAGGGTCCGGCCAACGACATTGCGTCCAAGTCGCGGTAGATCCTTCCGCCATCCGCCGCGGCGCACCAGACGGTCCTGCTGCACCAGATTGAGCGATACGGCAAAGATTAACGCGATGATGGACTCCGCAACGGGCCGCCGGACAGCGCCAGGAGTGATTGCCAGAGCGACATCAGCGTTTGTCAGGGCCTCGGTATCAATCAGATCGTAGCCGACACCCCAGCGGGCTATGAGGATCAGGCGATCGACGCCGATCAGGCTCTCCTGATTGATGCGCAGGGCAAGAGCCAGGATGGCGTCGAATTGATCAAGCGCCTCTGGCCTTGCTAGGAGGTTGTCTTGCGGAGGCATCGCGCACCATTCCAAGCCATCAACTCCGGAAAGGCGCCTTGCCACGATGCTCTCAACGCCTGCTTTTACGTCTGCCTTTACATCCGTAAAAAAATCCGGGGAGATTCCAACGCGGAACGGGGCGGGCGCGGACTGCGCGGCGGAGTCCATGTCAGGAGGATTATACACGGGCGAACAAGAGGTCGGAACTCGTATCTATCCCGGTCCCCTACAATGAAAAATGGGCATGCAGGAGCTTCCCATCTACGAGGCGCCAGTGAGGGGAATTCTCACTGCGACGTCCGGATTTATCCGGGAGGCGGGCTTCAGTCATTCGTTAACACCTGCACGCAACTGCACCTTCGGATGTACCTACTGCTACGTTCCGACAATGGGCATCTACGGAGGGTTGAAGCCGCCAGACTGGGAGCGATGGGGTCAGTTCACCACGTTCAAGTCGAACGCTCCGAGCCTTCTGCGCAAGCAATTGCGGAAGGACCAGACTATCTACTGTTCACCGCTGGTCGATCCGTATCAGCCTGCCGAAGAGCGCCGGCAGGCGATGCGTCCGATTCTCACAGCCATAGCCGAGCGTCCTCCCGCGCTCTTCGTCATTCAGACGCGGGGTCCGCTGATCCTGCGCGACCTCGATCTGCTGCGGGTCCTGGCGCGGCGGACGACCGTCAGGGTCAGCTTCTCGCTTACCACGGATCGGGAGGACGTCCGCCGCTGGTTCGAGCCGCATTGTGCTCCGCTTGAAGAACGACTGCAGACCATCGAGAGGCTTCGGGAGGAAGGCATCGAAGTCTTCGCGACTCTGGCTCCGCTGTTGCCTTCCAACATTGAGCGTCTAGTAGAAGCGGCGCTGCGCGCCACGACGCAGGATATCATCGGCGATCCTCTTCACATCCGCGAGCACAAGCGCCACGGAGCAACCACCCGTCAAGCAGCCTTCCGGATTGCTGGTGTCCGGGGATTTCGGGAGTGGCTGGATCCGGACTTTCAAATCCAGCTCACAGCCCGCATCGCAAAGCTGGTAGAAAGGGCTGGCCGCCGCTTTGCTGCCGGCCCCGAAGGTTTTTCCTGGCTGGCGGCTCTGCCAGCCGGGTCTGGAGGATCTATCAATGCAAGCACACGTCGAAACACAGCAGAGGGCACAGGAGGTTCTTGCCAGGCTCGGCGTTCCGCGCGTGAGTTCGGGAGCGTGCTGGGGAGAGTGGATCGCTGAGCCGTCTGGCGGTGAACTGCCATCGATCAGCCCGATCGACGGGACGGAACTGGGGCGCATCCGCATGGCATCGGAGACGGACTACGAAGAAGTAATCCGCCGCGCCGAGGAAGCGTTCCTCGAGTGGCGCATGGTTCCTGCCCCGAAGCGAGGTGAAATCGTGCGGGAGATCGGCGAGGCGCTGCGCCGCCACAAGGACGATCTCGGGACGCTCGTAACGCTCGAGATGGGCAAGATTCTAGTGGAAGGGAAAGGCGAAGTGCAGGAGATGATCGACATGGCCGACTTCGCCACGGGCTTGTCGCGTCAGTTATACGGCCTAAGCATGCACAGCGAGCGTCCGATGCACCGGATGTACGAGCAGTGGCATCCCCTGGGCA
>Ga0065720_1003733_pt1 | contig 16015 bp, 14 predicted proteins | sample Thericmetagenome_FD_59107 | JGI IMG/M metagenome (GOLD analysis project Ga0065720, IMG submission 59107) | Thermophilic microbial communities from the Joint Bioenergy Institute, California, USA of rice/straw/compost enrichment - eDNA_2 v2... | ecosystem: Engineered > Solid waste > Grass >... | reverse complement strand
GTGGCGCCGGGATGCCTCAGACCTCGACGCCACCGAACCTCAGAGCCTCAGCACCTCGCAGCCCCAGTACCTCGCAGCCCCAGCACCTCGCAGCCTCAGACCTCGACCCACCGGGGTCCGGCGACGTCTGGGTTGTACTGGAAGGTGCGAGTCCAGTTCGCCGTATGGATGCTGATCCGCTCCGGCTCCATCGTGATCGACTCGATCCTCTCGCCCGGGGCGCCGACGAACATGTTCCACCCGTCCTGGGCGGCGTACCCGTTCCATGGGTGATACGCGACCACGACCCACCGGGACGGGCCGTCGGCGGGCGCCACCTCGAACACCCCGACGGGGATCGAGCCCTCCCCGGTCGGCACCAACGCGGTGTCGGTCACCGTGACGGTGGTGACCACGTGGTCAACCACGGCGTTGTTCTCGATCTTCTCGAAGTGGGCGGTCGCCTCGCCGTCGATCAGCTTGACGTACCCGCCGTAGCTGGTGGCTGCGGCGTCCATCCACCAACTCGTATGGACGTAGAGCGTCATGTTGCGCAGGTCGACCGCGGCGGGATCCGTGGGTGCGGGCGCAAAGCTCGTGGGTCCGTCGACCTGGACCATCCGGCCGTCCCGGGCGGCGTAGGCGCGCGTCTGCTTGTCGCGGTGTGCCTCCGCGTCGTAGCGCCTGATCACGCCCACGCGGATCGACCCGTCCCGGATCTCGACCGGTTCGGCCGGGTCCAGCATGAGCAACCCGCCGTCCGCGTCGACGTTCACCCAGCCCAGCGTGCTGACCGCAGCGTCGGGGCCGACCTTCACCGCGAGAAGGTTGAGGTCGCTGCCCCCCTCGGTGGCGCACTGCACCCACAGCACGAACTCGTCGCCCGGCGCGCCGTCGAGGTCGCCGCGCAGCACCTCGTCGGCGATCACCAGGTTCGCGCCGCCCTGCACGTCGGCCACGCCGTCGACGAAGGTGCGCTCGCCGGCCGGGCAGGGGACCGCCCACGGACCCGGGTAGGCCGGAACGGTGAAGGTCGCGTTGAACAGGTCGACCACGGCCGGGGTCGCCGATGGGTCTGGTCCGGTCGGGCTGGCCGAGGTGCCCGGCCCAGGCCCGGCGCCGAGCGAGGGCCAGAGCGCCGCGTAGCCGGCAGTGCCGCCGGCCACCAGGAGGAGTCCGGCCATCGCCCCGAGGGCCCGGTTCCGGCGGGTGATCCGGCGGGCACCGCGGTAGACGCGCTCGCGCAGGTCCACGGGGGTCGCTGTGGCGGCGAGGTCGGTCAGACCGACGCGCAACCTTTGGGTCACCGGCGGACTCCTTCCATATCGAGCAGGGACGGGGCGATGGCGCGGAGCTTCTCCAAGGCGCGAAACGTGGTCGACTTGACCGTGCCCACGCTGATGCCCAGCACCTCGGCCGCCTCGGTCTCGGTGGCGTCCTCGAAGAACCGGAGCACGATCACGGCCCGCTGCCGCGGGGCGAGTTGAGCCAACGCCCGCCGCAGGGCCAGCCGGTTCACCGACCGGCCGGCCTCATCGGGTCCGTGAATCAGGTCGGGCGGATCGCTGGTGGTGATCTCCGCGCCCCGGCTGCGGCGCCAGCGGCTGATGTTGAGGTGGTACATGACCTTGCGCGTGTAGGCATCCGGGTTCGAGTCCCGCAGGCGGCGCCAGGCGCGGTAGGTCTTGATCAACGCGTCCTGGACCAGGTCCTCAGCCCGATGCTGGTCACCGGTCAGCAGATACGCGGTGCGGATGAGGGCGGGCGTCCGGGCCCGGACGTACTCGTCGAAGTCCGCCGCCGGTTGGTCCATCGGGCCTGCCTTCCTGGTGGGTTCGCAACTGCCCCTGATAAGTGCAGCCCGGGCCGCAATGGTTGCTCGCCGCCGCACGGTGATCATGACGGATGATCACCGTGCGGCGGTTGGGGTTCGTGGCGCGCGTGGTGGCCTCACGGCCTCTTGGGGGGTGACGTCCAGCCGGGCAGCCACCAGTTCCACCGCCCGAACAGGCGCATCAGGGCGGGCATGAGGAACAGGCGCACAACCGTGGCGTCGATCAGGATGGCGAACGCGAGCATGAAGCCCAGTTGCTGCACGTCCGAGATATCGGTGAGCATGAACGCCCCGAAGACCGCCACCATGATCGCCGCAGCGGCCGTGATCACCCGAGCGGTGTGCGTGATGCCCGCCCGCACTGCGGCGCGGTTGTCGCCGGTGGCCTGCCACGCCTCCTGCATTCGAGAGACCAGGAACACCTCGTAGTCCATGGAGAGCCCGAAGACGAGCGTGAATGCCGTCAACGGTATGAATACCTGAACAAACCCGTCATGGTTGAGTCCGAGCAGGTCGGCGCCGTACCCGTTCTGGAAGATCAGGACCATCGCCCCGCAGGCGGCCCCCACGGTGCACACGTTCATCAGCACTGCGGTCGCCGGCAGCAGCACCGACCGAAANGCCAATAGGAGGATCAGCGCGGCCGCGCCGAGGACGGCGGCGATGACCACGGGCGTGGCGGTGGCGTTCTGCTCCGCGATGTCGACGAGCTGCGCCGGCGCGCCACCCACCAGGACGGTGCGTCCCACCGCCGCGCCGATCTCGGGGACCGTGGCCCGCAGGCGGTGGACCAGGTCAGCGGTCTGCTCGGCGTACGGCCCGTGGCGGGGTGTCACGGAGATGATCGCGGCGTCCAGGCCCGGGCTGATCAAACTTCCGGCGTCGTCCAGCCAGCCCTCCCGGTGGGCCGCCGCAACCACCTCCGGCGTGTGCCCGCCGGCCCGTTCGTCGAGCACGCTGGTGATCGAGGTGACCCCGGCGACAGCCGGATCCGCAGCGGCCGCCCGCGATACCCGCGCGATCGCCTCGAGGTCCGCCGCGTCGAGCGGACCGTGGTCGCGGGCCACCACGATCTCGACGGGCGCGGTTGTCCCGGACGGGAACTGCTCGGTCATCCGCGCAAAGCCCCGTCCGGCCGCGGTGTCGGCCACCGGCCCGACCTGGTCGGCCACGCCGTACCGGAGCCCGATCACCGGCACGGTGAGGGCGAGCAATGCCACCAGGCTGAGCCCTGCCACGAGGATGGGCCGCCGCAGCGAGACGTCGGCGATCCGAGCCCAGATCGAGCGCTCGGGGTCGGGGTTGCGGAGCCGGCGGCGCGCCCACGGCAGGGCCAGCGCGTTGACCCGGGGACCCAGCAGGGCGAGGAGAGCCGGCACCACGGTCAGCGCCAGCGCGACCATCACGGCGACCGCGGCGATCATGCCGATCGCCATGCCGCGGACCCGCGCCGAGTCGACCAGCAGGAGACCAGCCAGGCAGACCATCACGGCGACGCCGGAGAAGGCGACCGCGTGGCCGGCGGTAGCGACCGTACGGCCCACCGCCGCGACCCGGCCGGCCCGCTGGCGTGCCAGTTCCGCGTAGCTTGCCGGAGCGGAATCTGCGAGTAATTCCTCCCGGAACCGAGTGATCATGAACAGCGCGTAGTCGATGCCGAGCGCGATGCTGAGCATGGTCACGGCGGTCCGGGTGAAGGCGTTGAACGAGATCACCGAGCTGAGCGCGCCCAGCAGACCGAAGGCGGCGACGACGGCGACGCCGCCGAGCGCCAATGGCAGCGCGGCCGCCACCAGGGACCCGAACGCGACGAGCAGGATGACCGCCGCGACCGGTAGCGCCACGGCGTCGGAGCGGGCGAGGTCCTCGTTGGCCCGCTCGATGCTGGCCGCGGCGAGCGGCGAGGTTCCGGTCACCTCGACGCTGATGTCGGCGGTAGCGAGGTCGGCGGCGACCTGCGCCAGCTCGCCCGCGAGCGCCTGGCGCGCCGCAGCGTCGCCGCGGATGGCGATCGGGATCAGGACCGTACGCCGGTCGGCCGAGACCAGACGGTCCGGCGCCTGCCCGGGGTCGGTCACGGCGGCCACCTGGTCGATCGCCCGGAACCGGTGCAGCGCCGTCTGGACGAGAGTCCGGAACGGCGTGTCGTCGTAGTCGAGGCGATCCGAGTGCAGCACGGCCACGTCGGTCTCGGGCGGCAGGTCGGCGAACCTCTCCGCGACCAGCTGGGCGGCCTGATGCGACGGCGAGCCCTCGATCGTCACGTCCCCGGTGGCGAGCGCGGCGTTGAACCGCCCGGCGCCGAGGACGGCGACCGGCAGCACGAGCACCCACAGGAGCAGGGTGAGCCGGGCGTGCCGGGCCACCGAGGTTCCCCACCGGTACCAGGCGGTGCCGCGGCGGCGGGCCGCGCCAGCGTCGCTGTCACCGGCATGCGCCGCCGTAGACTGGCCGAATGAAGAAGGAGACTTGGAACTTGAAACACCATGTTTCATGCGCCGCAGGCTACGCCCGACCGGACAGGGGGTGAAGCGGATATGAGCGGGACCACAGCGAAAGCCGTCGGGGCCCGTCGGCGGCGCCGGCTCAGCGACCAGGAGAGCGCCGAGCGGATGATCGCTGCCGCGATCGACATGATCCGCGAGTCGGGCCTCACGGTCAGCCTCGAGCACCTCAGCATCGAGGACGTCATCCGGCGGGCCGACGTCTCGCGTACGGCCGTGTACCGCCGGTGGAAGTACAAGGAGGACTTCTTCGCCGACCTGCTGCGCCACCTGGCCCGCGACCCCCACCCGGCCGTCATCACGGCGCAGTTCCGGCCCGACGAGCTACGACGCCTGGCGACTGATCACCTGGACTGGGTCGAGACCGCCGAGGGGCGCGAGCGGCTCTACGCGGAGCTGATGCGGGTCGGCGGGGCGATGGACCTGGCGATGCTGGCGACCTCGCACCAGTGGCGCAGCTACATCGCGCTGCAGGCGGCGGTGCTGAGCATCGAGGAGGGCGACTTCCGAGCCGAGCTGCAGGGCATCCTGGCCGACTCGGAGCGGCAGATCCACCAGCGGCTGGGCGCTACCTACGCGGCCGTCGCCGACCTGCTGGGCTACCGGATCCGCCCGGACGCGACGGTCACCTTCGACGAGATCGCGATCATGTGCAGTTCGGTCATGAACGGCGCCGCGATCAAGGCTCAGTGCGACGCAAGCCTGTTGACGCACACGGTGGGCGTCGCCGAGCGCCTGGACCGCCAGGGCCCGTGGTCGGTCGCGGCCGCGGCGTGTTACGCGATCCTGGCGATGTACCTCGAGCCCGATCCCGCCGTAACCTGGGACGCGCCCCGCATCGAGCGAATCAAGGACGTCATGCGCCGCGCGGCCCAGACGCTGGCCACGACGGACCCGGCCGGGTTCGGCGTCGACGACGGCCTCCTACGGCTCCTCCGCGCATGACCGGCTGTCCGGCCGCCCGGTGACGCGTGCCCCGGGTTGAGCGCCGATCGGGCAGCGCCGGCTCAGTCAGAGGTCTCGGTGGTCGGCGCCGGAGCCGGCGTGCCGGTGCGGCGGCGCCAGAACCACCAGCCACCGACCGCGCTCACCAGCAGGAGAGCTCCGAGCACCGCGGCGACGCCGGCCCAGAGGGCCCCGGACCCGCTGCCGGACACCGGCGCGACGGCGCCGAGCGACGTGGTGTTGCCGGAGCGCGCGGGCGACGCGGGGGCGCTGGCGGACGCCGGGGATGAGGTCGGGGCATCCGACGGGCCCGTGGACGGCGAGCCCGCCCCGGTACCGCCGCCGCCGGCACCGCTACCAGAGCCACCGCCAGAACCGCCCGCCGCACCGTTCTGAGCGCACATGTGCGCCGACGCCGGGATATGGACGTTGTTGTTGCCCGGATTCGGATCATAAAAATCTGTCGATATTGCGATCGTTATGTCCTGCCTCGGGCAGCTGGCCAGCACGAACCCGAGGCTGCGGGAGGTCGTGTACTCCGACGTGCACACGATGTCGGATCCCTCGGCCGCGCACTTGGCCGGGTTCACGCTGTCGGACACGATGCGCCTATACGAACCCATTCCCTTGATCCGCAAAAAAAATCGTGGGTTCGAGCACACCGATGTCCAGCAACAGCGGACCCGCGATTCGCCAGCTGAGCACGATCTGAGGCCTGTCGGGATCGGAAGCGTATACCGCGTCGCGCATCCAGGTGAGCGAGGCATCGAACTCGTACCGCAACGTCGTCGTGCCCTCGGCCCGCGCAATGTACTCGGTGGAGGGCGCAGAGCTGTGCGTGTAGGCCATGACCCGGACCCGGATGGCTTTGCCGTCGTTAGTGAGGCTCGCTGAATACTTGTCGATCGCGTGATACGTGATCGACACGTCACCCGAGCCCGAACACGGAGCCCCACTGTTGCACTTGTTCGTGCCCCGCTGAATGGTCAGCGTTCCGTTGATGGTGCTGTAGTGAAGATCGTCCACATAGACCCGGACCGGCACTGGAGTGTCGGCGACGACTCGGACGGTCTGGGTGCCACCCCGCATGGGGTCCAGCACGATGGACTGGACAGAGAGGGTGACGTCGGGCACCACCTCGTCGTCGGGGTGTTCGTCGTCGGCGTGGGCGGCCGTAGCCGGGGCCAGGGCAAACGTCAGCACCGCCGTGAGGGCGGCGAGCAGGGTACGCATGCGTCTCCTTGAGCCAACAGCGGTGGCTCATTGTGGCGCATGAGCCAATGCCGGGTGGACGGCCAGGCATTGACGGAATGACGACACCCGCCCGATCTCGATGCGGCCACACGGGCCCCTCGGGCGCGTGGACCCGGCGCTGAGCGGGCCGGGTGGTCAGCGAGCCAGGGGTCGCCAGAGGGCCAGGCAGCCAGAAGGCCAGGGCGCTCAGCGAGCCAGGGCAGCGGAGACGATGGTGCTCGCCTCGCGTTGGATGGCAGCGAGGTGCTCCGGGCCCTTGAACGACTCGGCGTAGATCTTGTACACGTCCTCCGTGCCCGACGGGCGAGCGGCGAACCAGCCGGAGGCGGTGATCACCTTCAACCCACCGATGCCGGCGCCGTTGCCCGGGGCGTGCGTGAGCGTGAGCGTGATCGGCTCGCCGGCCAGCTCGGTGGCCTGCACCTGCTCGGGCGAGAGCTTCGCCAGGATGGCCCGTTCCTCCCGCCCGGCCGGGGCATCGGTCCGGGCGTAGACGGGGGCGCCGTGGCGGGCGACGAGGTTGGCGTAGTAGCGGCTGGGCGTCAGCTCGGTGACCGCGGTGATCTCCGCGGCGAGCAGGCAGGCGATGATGCCGTCCTTGTCGGTGGTCCAGACCGAGCCGTCCCGGCGCAGGAACGACGCCCCGGCGCTCTCCTCGCCGCCGAACGCCACCGACCCGTCGAGCAGGCCCGGCACGAACCACTTGAAGCCCACCGGCACCTCGACCAGCCGGCGGCCCAGGTCTTCCGCCACCAGGTCGATCATCGACGACGAGACCAGCGTCTTGCCGACCGCGGCCGACTCGGGCCAGGCCGGGCGGTGCCGGAACAGGTAGTCGATGGCCACCGCCAGGAAGTGGTTGGGGTTCATCAGCCCCTCGTCGGGGGTGACGATGCCGTGGCGGTCGGCGTCCGCGTCGTTGCCGGTCGCGATGTGGTAGGCGGCCCGCTGTCCGTCACCGGTCGACGGCGTCATGGCGGCGACGAGCGAGGCCATCGCGTACGGCGACGAGCAGTCCATCCGGATCTTGCCGTCCCAGTCCAGCGTCATGAACGACCACGTCGGGTCCACGCGGTCGTTGACCACCGTGAGGTCCAGCCCGTGCCGCGACGCGATCTCGGCCCAGTAGGCCACCGAGGCCCCGCCCAGCGGGTCGGCCCCGATGCGCACGCCGGCCTGCCGGATCGCCTCGATGTCGATGACCGACGGCAGGTCGTCGACGTACGCGCCGAGGAAGTCGTACGTGCCCGTGGTCTCGGCCGACCGGGCCCGGGTGATCGGGATGCGGCGCACCTCCCGCAGCCCGCCGGCGAGCAGCTCGTTGGCCCGGGCCTCGATGGCGGCGGTGATGTCCGACCCGGCCGGGCCGCCGTCGGGCGGGTTGTACTTGAACCCGCCGTCGGCCGGCGGGTTGTGCGACGGGGAGACCACCACACCGTCGGCCCGCCCGGAGGTGCGGCCCCGGTTGTAGGTGAGCACGGCATGGGAGAGCGCCGGCGTGGGCGTGTAGCCGTCCCGGCTGTCGACGAGCACCCGCACGCCGTTGGCCGCGAAGACCTCCAACGCGCTGACCAGGGCCGGCTCGGAGAGCGCGTGGGTGTCGCGGGCCAGGAACAGCGGACCGTCGATGCCGGCGGCCGCCCGGTGCTCGCAGATCGCCTGGCTGATGGCGAGCACGTGGTCCTCGTTGAACGTGCACCGCAGGCTGGAGCCGCGGTGGCCGGACGTGCCGAACGACACCCGGTGCTCGGGCACGCCGGGGTCCGGGTGCTCGGTGTAGTAGGCGGTGACCAGGTGGGGCACGTCCACCAGGTCCTCCGGCCGCGCTGGCGTGCCCGCCCGGGCATGGGTCTCTGCCACCATCGCCTCCCCGAGGCCCGAACCTGTGACCGTACGGCTACCAACGGTACGAAACGTCGCCGACCCTAGCGGACCGAATCCCAAGGTCGGACACCCTCCCCGCAGCCCCGCCCGAGCGAAGGCCACGAGTCCCGGGCGGAGACCACGAGTCCCAGGGCTGATCCCAGGCGGAGGCTACGAGTAACGCCACCAGACCCGGAGCTTTCGCCCGTACCGGCTAACCTGGATCACCGTGCTGCGCGTCCTCGCCTTCGACCTGGACGACACGCTCGCCGTGTCGAAGAGTCCGATAGAGCCCGAGATGGCCGATCTGCTCGGTCGTCTGCTCGACCGGGTGGAGGTGTGCATCATCTCCGGTGGCCGGTTCGAGCAGTTCGACACGCAGGTGCTGCGCCACCTGGATATCGACGACACTCGCCGGCGGCGGCTGCACCTCATGCCCACCTGCGGCACGCGCTACTACCGCTGGAACGGCACCGAGTGGGGCCTGGTCTACGCCGAGGACCTGGCCGAGGAGGACAAGCAGCGGATCATCGAGGTGCTCACCACCGGCGCGCAGGCGCTCGGGCTCTGGGAGCCCAACCCCTGGGGCGAGATCATCGAGGACCGGGGCAGCCAGATCACGTTCTCCGCGCTCGGCCAGGCCGCGCCGCCCGAGGCCAAGTACGCCTGGGACCCCGATGGGGTGAAGAAGCGCGCTCTGCGGGACTACGCGGCGGCCCGGCTGCCCGACCTCGAGGTGCGCAGCGGCGGATCGACTTCAGTCGACGTCACCCGTAAGGGCATCGACAAGGCGTACGGCATCGGCAAGCTCCTGGAGGGGCTGCGGCTGACCACCGCCGACGTGCTCTTCATCGGTGACCGGCTCGACGAGGGCGGCAACGACTACCCGGTCAAGGCCATGGGCGTGCCCTGCGTGGCGGTCGAGGGGTGGAAGGACACCGCGCAGTACCTGCGCCAGCTGCTGGCCCGGGACGTGTGGCCGGAGGCGGCGACGCTCGCCGACGAGCACGCTGCAACGGACCGGTGAGCAGGGGCGAGCCGGTGAGCGGGCGTACGGGGTGGACCGGCCGCGTAAGCTGCGATTCGTACGCCGGATGGTGGTCTGGGAGGTAGAGGGTGTCGATGGATCCGCAGTTGCTGGAGATCCTGGCCTGCCCGGACACGCACCATGCGCCGCTGACCTATGACGTGGACGCGCAGACCCTGACCTGCACCGAGTGCGGCCGGATCTTCCCCATCCGCGACGGCATCCCGGTGCTCCTCCTGGACGAGGCTGTGCGCCCGGCCGACCCCGTCGCCCCCGCTGATCCGCGGCCGTCGGGTGCCGACGCATGAGACCGTTCGGTGGGGCATGGCTGAGCGGCCACCGTGAGGTCGACGAGGCCCTGCTCAATGACACTGACCGGCTGATCGAGGCCGACCCGTCGGGCATGCTGCGCGCGCTGGCCTCGGCCGGGGCCCAGGTTCGGGAGTCCACCGCCCTGGCCGCCGAGGCCAACCTCTCCGCGCTCGCCGACGAGGGTCGCCCCCGGGCCGTCGTGGTGGCCGGCGTCGGTACGGCGGCGCGGACCTGCGACCTGCTGGAGACCGTCGCCGGCCCCCGCTGCCCGGTGCCGGTGCTGGCCCACCGCAGCGCGGGCGTGCCCGGCTGGGTCGGGGCCGCCGACGCCGTGATCGCCGTCTCGGCCTCCGGTCGCAGCCCCGAGGCGCTCGCCGCGGCCGAGGCCGCCGCCCGACGTGGGGCCCGGCTGGTCGGGATCGGCCCACCCGGCTCCGAACTGCAGTCGGTGGCCGAGCGGGCCCGGGCGCCGTTCGTCGCCGTGCCGCGCCGCGCCCCGGCCCGGGCCAGCCTGTGGGCGCTGACCGTGCCGGTCCTGCTCGCCGCCCGGGCGCTGGGCCTGGTCCGCATCGCCGAGGCCGACCTCGCCGAGACGGCGGCCCGGCTGGACGACGACGCGGAGCGCTGCCGCCCCAGCGCCGACGCCTTCGTGAACCCGGCCAAGGCGCTCGCCCTCGACCTGGCGAACTCGATCCCGATCGTGTGGGGATCGTCGCCGCTGGCGACCGTGGCCGCCCGGCGCGTGGGCGACATGCTCTCGGCCAACGCCCGCTACCCGGTGGTCACCGGATCCCTCGGCGAGGCCGGCCGCGGGCGGGTGGGGCTGCTCGATGGCATCTACGGCGGCCTGGCCGAGTCCGAGCGGGACATCTTCGCCGACCCGGGCGCGGGGCCCGAGCCCACCCGGCTCCGCGTGGTGCTGCTGCGCGACGGCGGCCTGGCCGACGAGACCGCCGAAGCGGGTGAACCGTCTGTTGTGGAGCAACGGCGGGCCGACGCCGTGGTCGAGCTGGCCGCCCGTCGGGGTGTCCGCTGTGGAGTGATCACCGCCGAGGGGGCCTCGGCCCTGGAGCGGCTCGCCTCCCTCATCGCCGTGCCTGACTTCGCGTCGGTCTACCTCGCACTGGCCCATGGGCTGGACCCGACCGCGGTTCCGGCCGTCGACGAGATGAAGGAGTTCACCCGCCGATGAGCGCGGCCTCCGGGACGAAGGCGATCATCGCGGCGCTCGGCGCCAACCTCGGCATCGCGGCCACGAAGTTCGCCGCCTTCCTGCTCACCGGTTCGTCCGCCATGCTGGCCGAGTCGATCCACTCGGTCGCCGACTCGGGTAACCAGGGGCTGCTGCTGCTCGGAAGCAAGCGGGCGCAGCGCGCGGCGACCAAGCAGCACCCGTTCGGGTACGGCCGCGAACGATACATCTACGCATTTATCGTCTCGATCGTGCTGTTCAGCGTGGGTGGCCTGTTCGCGCTCTACGAAGGTATCCACAAGCTTCAGCACCCGGAGCCGATCGAGAACTGGCAGTGGGTGCCGGTCACCGTGCTCGTGATCGCGATCGCGCTCGAGTCGTTCTCGTTCCGTACGGCGATCCACGAGAGCAACCAGATCCGCGGCACGGCCACGTGGACCGACTTCATCCGGCGCTCGCGGGTGCCGGAGCTGCCGGTGGTGCTGCTGGAGGACTTCGCCGCCCTCATTGGCCTCGTCCTGGCCTTCTTCGGCGTCGTGCTGACCCTCCTCACCGGCAACGGGATCTACGACGGCATCGCCACGGTCGGCATCGGCCTGTTGCTGGTCACGATCGCCGTGGTGCTGGCAATCGAGACCAAGAGCCTGCTCATCGGCGAGTCGGCGACCGACGAGCATGTGCGGGCGATCGAGGCCGCGCTGGTCGACGGGCGCACGATCGACCGCATCATCCACATGAAGACGCTCCACCTGGGCCCGGAGGAGCTGCTGGTGGCGGCCAAGGTCGCCGTGGCCAAGGACGCCACTGCCGCCGACATCGCCGCGGCCATCGACGGGGCCGAGCAGCGGGTGCGCGGGGCCGTCCCGATCGCCCGCGTGATCTACATCGAGCCCGACATCTTCCGCCCCGCCGGCAAGGGCAAGTCGACCGACACAGCCGGCAAGACCGTCCCTGCCAATCGACGACCATGATTGAACTCGACGGCCCGATCCGACCCTACGCCTGGGGCTCGCGCACCTTCCTGGCCCAGCTGCAGGGCCGCGACGTGCCGTCGCCCACGCCTGAGGCGGAGCTGTGGCTGGGCGCCCACCCCGACGCCCCGGCCCAGGCGGGCGGCACGCCGCTGACCGACGTCATCGCCGCCGATCCCCGCGGCGTGCTCGGCGACGAGGTGGTCGCCCACTTCGGTGAGCGCCTGCCGTACCTGCTCAAGCTGCTCGCCGCCGATGCGCCACTGTCGATCCAGGTGCACCCCGACGCCGACCAGGCCCGGGAGGGGTTCGCGCGCCAGGAACCCGGGACCGTACGTACCTACACCGATCCGTACCCGAAGCCCGAGTTGCTCGTCGCGATCACCCCGTTCGAGGCGCTGTGCGGGTTCCGCCACCCCGATCAGACGGCCGATCACCTGGCCGGCCTGGGCGTGCCGGCGCTCGATCCGGTGGTCGCGGCCCTACGGGACCGGTCGGCCCCGGTCGCGGCGCGCCTGCGGGGCGCGCTGACCCGGCTGCTCGAGTGGCCGACCGATGAGCGGGCCGCCCTGGTGGACGGAGTGGTCGCGACCGGGGAGCCGCTGGCCGTACGCCTGGCCAAGCAGTACCCGCACGACATCGGTGTCGTCGTGGCGCTGCTGCTCAACCACGTCCGGCTGCAACCCGGCGAGGCGATCTTCATGCCGGCCGGCAACGTCCACGCCTACCTGGGTGGGGCCGGGGTGGAGATCATGGGGTCCAGCGACAACGTGCTCCGGGCTGGCCTCACGACCAAGCACATCGACCCGGCCGAGCTCATGCGGATCGTGCGGTACGAGGTGCTCGCCGAGCCCACGTTTCCCGGCACACCGCTGGGGCCCGGCCTCACCTCGTGGTCACCGCCGGTGAGCGAGTTCCGGCTCGTGCGCGCGGTGCCGGAGCCGGGGGCCACGCTCACGCTCCCCGGCAGCGGCCCGCGGATCGTGACCTGTGTGCGGGGCCGCGCGCGGCTGCGGTCGGGGTCGAGCGAACGGGAGGTGCCGACCGGCCGGGCCGTGTTCGTGGCCGCCGGCGAGCCGCCGGTCGAGGTGATCGGGACCAGCCCGACCGAGGTCTACCAGGCCTCCCCCGGTCGGTGAGCACACCGGGCACCCCCGGGTAGNGCTCGGTGCCCAGCCACCCCCACCCAACCACCCGAATGGCACTCCGTGCCCAACCACCCCCACCCAACCACCCGAATTTCTGCGTTTGCCTGACAGGCCAACCGCGAAGAGTAATCCTGTACTTACGCAGCGTTGCATCGGGACTTCACGCAGGTCCGAGTCACGCGCGGGGGAACCAATAACCGGGGGGAGCACGGGGTGGTTGCCCGCAGTGGAGTAGTCCACTGATGGCGACCACCCCGTGCGTTATCGTGAGCAGTTGCGGCCTCATCCGAGCGCAGTGCGCGGCCCCGGAGGAGTAATCGATGAGCACGACCCTGCCCGCCCGTCCGAAGACCGTCGCCGAGGGCGACTACAAGGTCGCGGACCTGTCCCTGGCCCCGTTCGGGCGCAAGGAGATCCAGCTCGCCGAGCACGAGATGCCGGGCCTGATGGCGCTGCGCCGCGAGTACGCCGACGCGCAGCCGCTGCGGGGGGCCCGGATCAGCGGCTCGCTGCACATGACCGTGCAGACCGCGGTGCTGATCGAGACGCTGGTCGCCCTGGGCGCTCAGGTCCGCTGGGCCTCGTGCAACATCTTCTCCACCCAGGACCACGCGGCCGCCGCCGTGGTCGTCGGCCCGAACGGCACGGTCGACGCGCCGGCCGGGGTGCCGGTCTACGCCTGGAAGGGCGAGACCCTGGAGGAGTACTGGTGGTGCACCGAGCAGGCGCTGCGCTGGCCGGACGGCGGCGGGCCGAACATGATCCTCGACGACGGCGGGGACGCCACCCTGCTCGTGCACAAGGGTGTCGAGTTCGAGAAGGCGGGCGCGGTACCGACCGCCACCGAGCACGACTCGCGGGAGTACGCCGTCATCCTCGACCTGCTGCGCCGGTCGCTCGCCGAGGACCCGCAGCGCTGGACGCGGATCGCCGCCGGCATCAAGGGGGTCACCGAGGAGACCACCACCGGGGTGCACCGCCTCTACGAGATGGCCAAGGAGAACCGGCTCCTGTTCCCGGCGATCAACGTCAATGACTCGGTGACCAAGTCGAAGTTCGACAACAAGTACGGCTGCCGGCACTCCCTCATCGACGGCATCAACCGGGCCACCGACGTGCTCATCGGCGGCAAGGTCGCCGTGGTCTGCGGCTACGGCGATGTCGGCAAGGGGTGCGCGGAGTCCCTGCGCGGCCAGGGGGCCCGCGTCATCATCACCGAGATCGACCCGATCTGCGCGCTGCAGGCGGCCATGGACGGCTACCAGGTGACCACATTGGACGATGTGGTGGCCACGGCCGACATATTCATCACCGCCACCGGGTGCATCAACGTGATCACCGCGGACCACATGGCCCGGATGAAGCACCAGGCGATCGTGGGCAACATCGGCCACTTCGACAACGAGATCGACATGGCCGGGCTGGCCCGCCGACCCGACGTGCGCAAGGTGAACATCAAGCCGCAGGTCGATGAGTGGATCTTCGACGACGGCCACTCGGTGATCATCCTGTCGGAGGGCCGGCTGCTGAATCTCGGCAACGCCACGGGACATCCGTCGTTCGTGATGTCCAACTCGTTCTCCAACCAGACGATCGCTCAGATCGAGCTGTTTACGAAGAACGATCAGTACCCGATCGGCGTCTACACGCTGCCCAAGCACCTCGACGAGAAGGTCGCGCGGCTGCACCTCGACGCGCTCGGGGTGAAGCTGACCACGCTCACCAAGGCCCAGGCCGAGTACCTCGGCGTGGCGGTCGAGGGCCCCTACAAGCCCGACCACTACCGCTACTGATGATCTGCCGTTGATCTAGGGCTTAGCGCCGTGAGTTGATCTTCAACCACAACCCTAAGCCCTAGATCAACGCGGGATGGCCGCAGAAGGCGGGGGCGTGGGTTGGGGTGGCGTGGGTTGGGGTGGGGCGAGCACTGAGGCCAGTTCCGGCCAGACCAGGGCCGCCCGAGACCGTACGGTCGCCAGGTTCCGCATCGCCCGGCGGTGCCGTTCGGCGTGCACGGCAGCGAGGTACATCCAGGCGGGCGTGCCGGGCGGCGGTGGCGGGTTGGTGACCGCGGCGACCTCCCGCACCAACCGCTCCCCCAGCGCGCTGCGGGCCGGCTCACGCAGGCGACGGTTGCGAGCCAAGAACGCCCGGACCGCCAGCGCGAGGTCGTCGTCCAGGCCGGTGAGGTCCAGGGTGGCCGCCCAGGCCGCCAACGCGGGAGGCATCGCCGGCACCCAGCCCCAGGCGGTCGGCGTCCGCTCGTGGATCACGAGGGTGCCGGCCGCGTGATCGCCCAGGCGCTTGCTCTGCGGGCTGGCAATCATGATCCAGATGGTGACGAGCCAGGTCAGCGGGGCCATCAGCAGGCCCGGCCACTCCACCGCCAACGCGACGAGGCTCCGGGCCAACGCCTGCCGAAACGTCACCGGGCCACCGTCGTCACGCACCACCCGCAGCCCGAGGATCAGCTTCCCCACGGTCCGCCCCCGGGTCAGGGTCTCCATGAGCACCGGGTAGCCGACCAGCACCAGGATGATGACCGCGATGATCATCGCGTTCATCATGGTTCCGTCGAATCCGGCGATGAACCCCACGATCGTTGCCACGATCGTCAGCCCGTAGAAAGTGATGACCTGCAGCACGGCATCGATCAGCTTCGCCAGCGCGCGGGAGCCCACCCCGGCCACCCGGATGTCCAGGTGCACCGCCTCGCCGGTGAGGATGCGGGTCTGGCCCGCCAGGGTCTGTTCCTGGCCCGGGGCCGGGGCAGTCGGGGCCGGGGCCGCCGCGACCGGGGCGGAGGGCGAGACGACGGTGGGTGCTGGGGTCACCGCATCAGTGTGGCCGACGGCTACCCTTCCACGCATACCCGGAGCCCACCCTCAGGAGCGGTCGTGGACCTGGACGCCTACGTCAGCGAGCACGGTGCCGAGTGGAACCGACTGCGGTACCTGCTCGGCCGGCCGAAGCGGAGGCTGAGCCC
>Ga0065720_1020206_pt1 | contig 16025 bp, 3 predicted proteins | sample Thericmetagenome_FD_59107 | JGI IMG/M metagenome (GOLD analysis project Ga0065720, IMG submission 59107) | Thermophilic microbial communities from the Joint Bioenergy Institute, California, USA of rice/straw/compost enrichment - eDNA_2 v2... | ecosystem: Engineered > Solid waste > Grass >... | reverse complement strand
CATCAAAAGAAGGTAATTTCAGAGAAGAGTGCATCAAGTCTCTATATCAGTCTAACGAATACTCATAAAGACATGTATTACCAGGGTTCTGTTAAAGGCGAAGAGTCCAAGATAAAAGGGCAACATCTAAGCCAGTTACTCCAATTCCTCGGCTTTTACAGGTTTAGAGATGCAAAGCTCACATTCATTTCGATTGGAATATTTTTAATCACAATCCTGGTTTCGCTATGGCTTGTATATGAAGGAGCTATAAATTCAATCCCACAAATTGAAGGGACTGTCCATGTGTATCGTTCTTTGCTTCGCAGAACTGATGCTTTATCACATGTTCAGAGAGATAATTATCTCATGTATATTTACTTGGTTACGGCTTACCCCGAATTGGAGCCATTTGTACCAGTTTTTAGTCAAGACTTAGAGACGATCAAAGCTGCCAATGCTGAATTGAATGACCAAATCCATTACTTAGAACCCAAAACTCAAAAGCTTTTCTTTGAAAAAAATGTCAGAATGTACAATGATATTATGCCCAACATTAATGCTTCAACTTCATATGTTCTCCAAACTACTATTAGCGCTGTCTATTCAATCATTGAACAAGGTCTCTATATTGCTAAAAATATTATGCTTTGAACCCTTCGGATACAAAACTACTTCTCGCACAAGAGTATCTATTTTACAATCTCTACAATGACTTCATCTTGAAAAATGGAGAGCTTGTCAAAGAAATCTATTCAGATATTGCTGAGAAGGTCCAAAAAATTTCCCGCAAGTGTGATATTCTCAATCTCATTTCTGGAATTATATTTGGATGTGCTTCTCTCATACTGCTGATCATGCTCCACAGAATCTACAGTCATAACAAACACTTCCTAGGCAACTTCATTAAAGGAGAATATCACGATGATCTCGTTAAGCTCAAGCATACCTTGAATCAATATAAGCATATATTAAGAGGTGATATGAGTTTTAAATTTATGGATTCCATGAGTAGCACCAATAACCATGTCAAGGAAGAGACAAATGTTAAGAGCCATAGCAACAAAAATAAGAGACTTCATTTTCGGTTTTACTTCTTGTTTTATTTTCAAAGATTCATGATCATATTTGTGTGCTCTCTAGCCGCGTTAATCATTATGATCACAGCTAATACAATGTACAAGAATAGAACCACTGAGATCCTTCCTGTGATGAACGATATTACACAAGTTGGTATGCTTTCCTATGAGACCCAAATGACTGTATCTGAGGTACCAGTTTATGTTCTAAGGCCTGATATTCCAATCAAGTATATGGATCTTGACTATATTTTAACACAGGATATTGACCAATTGAATAAGATAACCTCAGTAGAAAATACTAAATTTAGCAGAGAATTCCAGAAAAAGGTCAATGAGAACTTCTGCCCTTGGATCCAATTTCCTAGATGTACTCTCATTGGAAAGGCAAGTGCAACACAAGGGATCATTGCAGCTATACATTACTTACACCAGGCGCTTGTTGAAACTATGGTGGCATTCTCTATGCTCCCGCCAGGCCTTTATAGGGTCATGGCCTTATTAGTGGATCAAAGAACTATTGACTTATTCGATATGCTGTACTATGGAATTGTACCTGCTATAAATCACCTAATGGAGGAGAAAACAGCAGCTCTTTTTGAAATTCTTGACAGTGGAGCAAATTTTATTATCAAATATTCCATTGTGGGTGCTTTGATAGCCATTTTTGTTCTCATATCTATATTGTTTTATATTTATCCTCAGCTCTCTGTTGAGAGAAAAGTAATATGCCAGACCTTGCTTCTCATTCCACCTCATATGGTTGTTAGAAATAGGCTGCTTAAGGAGTTCCTACTGAAGGAAGCTAAGCTATTTCATGGATTCATCAAAGATAATATTGAAGATAGGGGTTCATTTATTCTTGATATTGCCACTTCTAGAGAAACAAAATCAAAGGGTTTAATCACTAAATTTGATGTGTAATATCTACCTTCTATTGTTAATGTTTCAGTTTTTAATTGTGAATATTTGGTTTCTATAATCTGAGTCCTTTGACGTTTTCTAGTATGATAGAACTTATCATATTCCTCCTCGCTTAAGAGTTGAATTACAGATACTTTTTTAAATTATAGGTTTGTAAGACTTGGCAATGAATTTAACCAAGAAACTGTACACTTAGTCATGGTTTGGGCCGTTTTAACTCATTAGAATAACTTGAAATCGCTTAATCGACTTTTTCTCTTGAGCAGTTGACAATTGATAATTGGAAAAAAGTCAATAAATTGTATCTGATTTCACTACCAAAGTCTGTGGCAATCATAAATTAATCAGCAAGCAGTCGATTCTCGAATATCGAGTTTTTTGGAGAACATCATGTGTTGTAATTGAAGAATATAGATTCCTGAGTTAGAGTGGAAAATTAATTAATCACTAGTAATGCACCACTGATCATGTGTAATTCTATGAGCCCAGCCATTGTTCTCTAATCAATAATGATTACCTAATAAATTTTTTTTCTAACTCTTCAATTCAGCACCTAAAAATCTTTATTCCCTTTATTATAAAAGAGGTAAAATAAGACTTAATACTTTATATATTCTCAACATAGTTGCTGCAGACCTTATTTATTTTCTAGTATAGGTTTTCAGTCCTGTTCGCCTATTTTTTGGAATTTTCGATATTCATTTGGATCTCTTTATTTTCATTTCAGATTTTCAATAAAATTATCAGTTTCGATTAAGACAAAGGATCCTTATCCCAAGACAAAAAATAATATGGACATTATCATTAAATATTTCATTGCTCTTGTAGTCATAGCTGTTCCTTTTGTTATTCGAAATGTTGTTTATGCTTCCTCGGCTTGCTTCTGAAGAAGAAATATACAGCTGTATATAGAACCTTTATTCCTCTTCATTTTGTCAAGAATAAACTGATTTATTTATGAGTTTTATTCAGAGAGGACAGAATTTGGACATATCTAAGATCACAATTCAGCCACTTTGAATCATGACATTGTTAAGGATAAGAAATTTATTAAAGTAATTGTCCTGAATTTCTCATGGAATAACTAGTTTTTTTCTCAAATTGCATGTACTCTTTCTTGAGACAACTAATTGATAGGTTACTGGCCGAATTAACATTAAACCCTCAATCAGTATATACTTTAATTTATTAAACTGGCACAGTAAAGACTGGATCTTATTTTGGTACCACTTTGCTTGGTTTTAGGTTTCATGACCCATTTTGAAGATTTCTGTTTGAGGGAAAAATTGGAGCTGCGGATTCTTTCTAAAAACTGTAAAGATTATTTCTAATTCAAAAGTAAATCATGATCTTATGTAGCATCTTACCTTCAAATTACGTGTTTATTATAGATATTGCTCTTCTTTCTTCAACATTGAGAGAATTTGTATCGAACCTTTTTGATGAATGATTTATTAAACAAATAATGAAACCTATTGAAAAAATCACAATACTACATGAACCTACGTCAAACAACCCTCTTAAATGTAATGTATATTAAGAATTTTACTTGCCTTCAGAATCCGACATATTTCTCAATTATTGATCTTCAATTGTATCAAAATTATTTCTCAAATTTAAGACCAATCAAAGAAACCAGTATTCTAAAATAGCACTTACCAAATTAACCTCTGCATGTTCGTACCATTTTTGGGAAGCTAAACAGACTGGTGAGTGTAATTCGTCTTATTACTCAGCATATTTTTCACTTTTACGATTTCATAAATATTAAATTGGTCCTTTTGACTTAGATCTAATTTATTTCCAATACAAGGCTTGTACTAAATCTCAAAAACCTAATACTGAAAAATCGCGTCTAAGACTCTCTTTTCCTCCCTTTGACATAAAACAAGATGAATTTCACACAAGGCTTTCTCTTTTCGCCAAGAACTCACAAATAGATGTTCTAAACATAAATCTGTTTCTAACTTTTCTCCAGCAATATCAGATCTAGACTACATCATCGAACGGATATTTTGGTATTAAACTTTCATATTTAGGCGTTGGTTGAAAATAACATTTTTGGCTTATGTAGAAAATAATTAAACAGTCACCTCTTAGATTTATTTTTAGAAGTAATAATATCTGTTACTAATATGAATTCTTTACCAGGCTTTAAGAAAGTTACACATATTCACAAAGAATCTCTTCGCAAGAGTCTCCAAGAAAGCCTTTGGAATAGCCAGATAATGAACTTCAATCCAATGACACCAATGCTAGCTCTCATTCTCATGATTTCGTCTGCACTTCAAACTTCAGCGGTGAATTTCGAATCAGTCTATACCAACCTTTACAAAAGCTCCGACAGCTTTAACTCCGCAATGAGATACATTACCAGCCTCGTTCTCGCAAGAAAAAGCATAGACCTAGAAAATCTAGATCGCATCTCCTTTATCCTCATTAATATAGCTGGACTATATATCTCAGTACTCTTAGGACTTACAGTCCTAATTGCTGCCAGACTCATAAAATCGGCGAAGCTGCCAGAGTTTATCTCTCGCAACTGGGTTAATCTGGGATACGCCCATTTGCTTATATTTTGTTTGCCATTTCACAACATTTGCTTGGAAGTCATTGAATCCTTAAATGGCTTTGTAAATATGGAGAATCTTGCGTTAGTTATCATGGTGATTATTTTGGATCTCTGCAATCTTTTAATTTCAGTGTTCCAAATAAAATTATCTGTTTCAATTAAGACAAAAGATCCTCTTTCAAGAACAAATAACCTATATCTGACGTCAACCACACTTCAAAAGCTTATTACAAGTTCTTTCAACTGGCTAGGTATCCAAAATGGACACAGCAGCCAAATACATATTGTTTCACAAGCTCTTATTTTCCTTCTAAATGGAATCAATTTTGTTATCCTAATTAAATCAGTGCCTTTTTACAAATATGCCATAAACAAGCAACTGATAGCCATAGAATGCTGGAATCTTGTCTTTTCTGCAGCAGCCATTGTTAACTTGATCATTACAGGCACCAATTCATCAACAAAAGGATATATCTTTTTTATGTTGTTCCTCATATTTTCCATACCCACCAAAAAGATTGTTTACAGTTATTTGACAAACAAACGACGAACCTTGAATTTCAATGCCTTTTCCATGCAGATATCCCAATTGGAAACCTATTGGCTTATACACCAGTTGAATTATATCAAAAAATTGTTCTCAAGAAAACTGGACCCCGATACTGCCTTCAAAGCTTGGAACCATAAGCTCGTTCTAGAAGGAGGATACATGCCTCAAGTGCTACGGCTTATAGGCTCTTCATATAATATTCATTCAAAGTTCCCAAATAAAGAAATGAGAAAGGACTTGATCATTCAGCTATACAGCAAATTGATAGAGGCTAACCCAAAGAACTCACTCATCAAGCTCAGATTGATCGATTTAGAAATAAAACAATATCAAAAAATTTATGAGCCTTCTTTACTGATTCATCAAATCATTAGAAGGAGACAAAATAGTTTAGCTGATCTTTTTGCAGCCTTTGCTATACAAAAGAAAATCAATAGTGTTATTACAGCAAACCTGGAAGCAAAAAGGTCAGATCTAGACCTTGCCACCTTTGTTAACTCTAATGAAGCCTATGACAAGCTCAGACATCTCATAACAAATCAGCTTATTTCAATCGAAAAATTCTACAAACTTTTTGTGGACCTGGAGCCTGAGGTCTTTAAGATCATTAATTCATCAAAAAAAGTCCAAGAAGATCAACAGAGAGTACACAAATTCTGGGAAAGCCTTCCTCAAGAATTCGTGGAGAAAAAATCCGCTTTTTATCTTTCCTATGGATTATATAATCTCTTCATAAACTATGACCAGCTAAAGGGTACATCTATTCTAAGGAGTTATAGAAGACTTATGAGAAAAAATGTTGAAAATTACAAGTTTGATGCCATAGATGATAAGACCCTTTATGATGAGAATAACTTGTTCATCTATGTGAGTGGAGAGCCAGGAACCTTCGGGACTATTGTAGATTGTAGTGTTAATGTGAAAAATATTTTTGGATATAAAAGAGAAGAACTTCTTGGAAAGAATATCAATGTCTTGATGCCTGCATTCTTCGGGCAAGTTCACAAGCAGCTTATGATGAGAAAGCTAGAGAATAATGAGAGATTGCTATCAATCAGTCATATTAATTCCTTTGCTCAAGATAGTCGCGGATATCTAGTCCCTATGAAAAACGTTAGCGTTGTGTATCCGAAAGTTGATCAGGGATTCTTATTCTGGTCAATTCTGAGAACAATGAACTCAGATTTCGACTACATGCTAATAAGCGAAAATGGAGCTATAGAGGGATACACTCCGGCGTTAGCAAAAGAACTGGGCTTGAATCCCCATGGCAAGCTGAATTTGGCTGATATCAGTCCTCTTTTTGCAAGAGTTGAACAAATGATTTCTAGACTACAACGCAATGAATATGTTAAACCTTCCATGGAAATCCACTCTCTGAAAAAAATCCCGCACTGTACTCACATCGATTTGGAAGGTATATCTTCATTCCGAACAGAAAGTACCTATCAAAAGGATGACAAAGAGATACTTGAAATTCTTAATTATGCCATCGGAAAAGGATACGCATTCTACTTCTCTCGCCTAAAAAGCACAAATTTGCCTAATAAGGAGGCACTCTATTTTTGCAAAATTGTTGTTAAAGAATACCTTAACAGAACTCTCAAGATAGTCGTTCTACAGAAGCTAGATGCCAAGACCCCACAATCAGAGAGAATTCTTCATTCTCTATCAGATCTAGGAGGACATGCCAAAAAATTTCTTGATGTAGCCCTACTCGAAAATCAAGATGCCGATTCCTCTGCCTTTATAGACGAGCTGCTAGGTAAAACACGGGAAAAATCCGTTGCAGAGGATTATTTCCCAGAAGAAAATGAAAGAAACCCTAGGAGTCCAAATCACTTCCATCTCTTGGGAATCAATTCTTTCGAAGAGTGCAAAGACTCAACAGGGTTCGCTTATAATTCAGATCGTGCTTCTTCTCAAAAAGAGAGAATTCTTATCAATGACGAACCAATCATTCCATCGAAAACTAACACACTGTCAAAGTTCGCCCTTGAGAAGAAACGAAAAGTGAAGAAGGAATCTTCTTATTATTCAGAATTCAGCAGGGAAAGAACAATGAAAAACATTGAAGCCTCAGTAACAAGTCAAGAAACTCAAAGGAGAGTGCAACATCTTAATGAATTATTTGAGTTCCTTAAATTCTATCGCTTCAAAGAAGCTAACCTGCTGTATTTCTCTGTAGGCATGTTTTTGGTAATGTTTGTAGTATCATTGTGGCTTGTCTATGAAGGGGCTGTGCATTCAATTCCTCAGATCAAAGGCTCAGTCGAGGCATTTCATTCTTTATTGCAGAGAACTGATGCTATCTACATGGCAATGAAAGAAAATTATCTCTTGTATATGTATAAACTCACAGGACTCCAATTACTGGCTGTAGTCCCACCACTGCTACATAAAGATTTAGAAAGTATTCGCATTGCAAATGAATATCTAAATTCAAAGATGGTCTATCTGGAGCCAAAAATCAAACGCCTATTCTATGAAGAGAATATTAAAATCTACTCTAATCTCATTCCAAGCATCAATACCACAACCTCTTACACTCTCCATAATTCCATAGGAGCAGCTTACTTTATCATTGAAGCAGGGCTTTACATTGCTAAACATATAACCCCGCTCAGTACAAATACAAAACTTGCCACTGCCCAGGAATATCTCTTCTATAATCTCTATAATGACTTCATTATGAAAAATGGAGAACTTATAACTCAGCTGAATGCTGACATTGCTGAGAAAGTCCATATTATCACTGACAGATGCGATCTTCTCTCTGCCCTGACTGGGATTTTCTTTGGCTGTACCCTACTGTTCCTAGCTATTAGGTTACTCAGAATCTATAACCAAAACAGGAAATTTCTAAAAATTTTCCTTAATGGGGGATATGATGAGGATATTCCTAAGATCCAACACTCAATAGCTCAATATAAGAACTTACTTCGAGGGGATATGCACTTGGATTATGATGCAGATTTTATGGGAGGTGGCTCTGACTTGCACAAGCCAGAGAAGCGGCCAAAGCACCAAGTAATTGTACGCAAGACACTTAAGGAGAGATCTTATATCTTACTATATGTTCAAAGATATCTTATTGTATTTACCTGTTGCATAGGAGCACTGCTAATCCTTCTAACAGCTAACGGAGTTTATGAAGGCGATACAAAGGAGATCCTTGTTGTGATGGATGATATTACTCAGGCTGGCCAATTTTCCTTTGAGACTCAAATGGCTATCTCTGAAATTCCTATTTATGGTTTGAGACCTGATATTCCAGTCAAGTATAATAGCATATACTATATGTTACCAGAGGATATTAGTAGGCTATCGGCGATGACTTCTCTGACAAATAGCAAATTTAGTTATGAGTTCCAACAAAAGGTCAGTGAAAATTATTGCCCTTGGATAAATATCACTCTATTCCCAGAATGTGAACAGGCAGGGAAGGCAAGTGCATCCCAAGGTGTCATCGGATCTATTTTCTATATTCAGCAAGGACTAACAAAGTTCATTCAAATGATTGATGCAATACCCCCAGGTTTACTTCGAATTGTAACCATGCTATCAAATCCAGAGGTTGTTGAGCTATTCAATACTGTCTATTATGGAATTGTACCTGCTTTGAACTATTTGATTGATGAGCGAGCTTCAAACCTCGTAGAAATACTTGATAAAGGGGCAAATGACATTGTCAAGTTTTCTATTGTAGGTGTATTTATGGCTGTACTAATACTCATGGCAATCACTTTTTATGTTTACCCTCGTTTTGTTGCTGAAAGGAGAATCATATGTAAGACCCTATTGCTGATTCCTCCTCAGTTGCTTGTGAGAAATAAGGTGATGAGAGAATTTTTAATCAAAGACTCCACTACTTTCCACAGCTTTGTGAAGGATAATCTTGTTGATAATAACTCATTCGTGCTTAACTATAACACAATCAAGGAAAGGAGACTTGTAAAAGTTATTGTTGAATAATTTTTTGCTGTAGACTAATTGGTGTATCTCACATCTTTTTTGATATTACCTCTGTATGTATTCATATACCTATCAATTGAAAACAAATTTAAAAGCTCAGTTCAATATGTAGAACTACAGAAATATCAAATATCGAAATGAAGTCAAAATGGTAAAATCAATCATATAGTTACAATTTCAAATTATCAAAAACACAAGTAAAAATATCTTTAATATCTCAACGCCAAGAATGCCGCCACTCCTGCCTTAATCCAAACGTCTTCATGCTCTTCAGATGGCAATTCCATGTACATAACAAAGTTTGTAGAGTGGCCGGTCGTACTAAGGGTACCAGCTCTAGACAAGACCTTATAAATAGGACAGTTATAAATTCCATATTTAGGAGGAGTTCTATCAGCTGCAGGGACTAGCCATATCAAAGGCACATCAGTATACAATTCTTTAGGCCTTGAGTGGTTCAAGTAATGGTTCTTATAATCCCATCTGGCTCCTTCTAGGAACATACCATAGATATAGCAACCATCCGAAGGCTTCTCTTTGATCTCCGTATAGGTTGTTTCGTCCATGATCCTGAACTCAAAGGAAAGCCTATCGATGGCAATAACATGCTTTCTAGCGTAGTTTTGAAGGGTTCCAGTGATGAAGGCTTGAGGGAAGAAGAAACCTAAAAATAAGGGCAATTAACTGGAAATGTACCTGAGATCCAGAAGACATTGGGGGTACCCTTCTTGATCCATTCTGAGAGGAAGTTAATTCTTTGATTAAGGTCTTCGATCCATGATGACAATGGCTTAAGCGATAAGAAACTCTTGGCTTTCCAAATTTCAGGGACCTAAATATGATTAAGATTTGTATCTTAAGATAATTACCTGATTCTCGTTAAGATTCTTAGCCATCAATTCCAGTTCTTCACTCATGACAATTTCTCCCTTGAGAGCTTTCTTGACTTGGACAAGGGTTTCAGCCATAACTTCAAGCAGTCTGTTATATCTGATGACTTCCTGGACGAGGACAGTGTTCATAGATTCTGTATATTCTGTGGGGTACTTCTTGAAGACAGCATCAAAGTCGAACACAGGAGGGGTTTTCTTTTCAATATTGTTGGCAATTTCAATAATAGCATCTTCCATAGAACGTCCTCCCTGGGAAGTAGCTCTGGGCTGAATAGACAAAATGGTTTCCAATAAGACTCTTGAGGCATTTTCAGCAGTTGTAATTTCTGCATTTTCATGGAGACCGAAAGCTTCAGGGGCAGGGTTCAATGGTAGGCTCTTGATATAGTTAATATAGTCGATCTGTTCTCCAGCCTTTATTGAGTAGTAGATGCCAGAAGAGGAGAACTTGTAACCATCTTCAAGAGTTTCTGGTCTGATGTAGGTTCTCAAGATAGTGTTAATAAGTCTCACATCCTTGTCATCAGTAACTCTACCACCATAGTTAATCTCGGCACCAAGATAATTAAGGACTTTGTAGGGGATTTCCTCGTATTCTTCAAGGAAGAGCTTGAGTTGTCTCTTACAAACGGTGAAATCTTCATTGGTGAATTCATAAGGAATGTTCCAACCAATAGGACCGAACTTTCTTCTGTCTTGGACAATGGCATGGAAGAGAGCGAAACCGAAGAGGAGCTTTCTGTATTCTTCAGACTTGGAGCAGTCTAGAAGATCCTTATCATCAATAGCATTGTAGGTTCTCAGAAGGTTCGATCTCAGACCAGTAGGAGGTTCCATAGTCATCTTGATACCATTTTGAAGAACAGAAATAGGGAACTGAGGAGTAGGCATACTGGTGAGCCAAAGTCTGAAGTCTCTATGCATGTTGTCGTTCAATTCTTCACAAATTTTCTCTAGTTCAGGCATCCAAGAGGCAGCCAAGTGACAGTTTTGGAGAAGGACCCAGCCACCCTTGAGGGAAAACTCCTTGATCATTCTCTCAGCCTTGGGTCCTTGTCCTTGACCTAGTGAAATTTGGTCATATTTCTTGCTGAATTCCATTTCTTCAGCAAATCTCAGGAAATCAGCAACGGGATCAGAACCAGGGGAAAGCACGAAGATAAGTGGAGTAGTAATAGAGGCATCTCTGAAGCAGGTGCTAAGATCGAAAGTAGGAGGTTCAACGAACTGTTTGCCCATCTTGAGGGTAACCCAATCTTGGATAGCAGGGACGAGTTTATCAGGTCTGATAGCTTTGAGCACGATCATCTTCTCAAATTCGTCAAGGGAGGTGTCCCATGGGGAGGGGAGAGGCTGTAAGTGGGCATCAACAGAGTCATAAATGGGCTTGAATTCATCAGCTCTTTCTAAGAAGTGCTTTTCGATTCCCTTAAACTTGGGCAGTTGATCCATACCGTGGAATTGTCTGTACATTCCTGGCCAGGAGTTATCTGGAATCCAGCTAGTGGGGTTTCTGGGGATCTTGACATCGCCCATGAAACCGGTGAGGAAGTATCTCCATTCATCTTCGTTCATCTTCTTGCTTCCTTGGAGAATTCTGACTGTGAGAAGTAAGGAGAATAAGAGCTTGTGCTTCTCGAACAAGGATCTGCAGATGTTCTCGTACAAGGAGTAAGTGAAGTAGTCATTGAGATTCTGGAGTCTCTTCTGGAGTTCAGTGGCAGCAGGGGCATTTTCCACGCCCATAGAGAATAATTTGATGAACCATTGTAAGGAGTATTGGTACATAGGATCAATTGATGATAGATCATTAATGGTGAAGAAGAGAATTGAGGCTCTGTAGGCGACTGGCCTGTAGGATTCTCTTGCGGCATCAATTTCCCTTTCTGTGATCTTAGAGTCCTTGACACGCTGACTAATTTCGTTGGACATTTTCTTGGAACTAGCGAGCTTATTGATGAGGGTCTCGTCCATGAGGATATCACCACTGGATTCCGACAAACTTTTGAGGATTTCATCTTCGATATTGACGAGTTCTCTTCTATCCTGTGCGTTTCTCTTCACAATTTCGATTTTCTTTTGCTCGAGTTGTGGATTTTCTAAGGCGACAAGCTGGGCCAACATCTGATCTTCAAGACCATTGGGAGTAATAGCGAAGTTAATAATAGTAACTTTAACAAAGGTTTCAGGGGAGTAGTGAGGATTTGGATTGGTAGTGGTCATGAACATCTTAAAGTTTTCGTGATAGGGGATAGTCTTATCACCAATAGTGATGGCCATGGTACCACCTTGCTTATAAACTTGTCTTGTGATGATAGGGTCCAGGGCGGGATCTAGCTCAGTACCGACATTTTCAACTAGGATCCATTTACCAAATTGGACTCCCAGTTCGAGCATCTTGAGGAGGTTGGGGTCTGAGGCTTTGAGGACATCGAGACCTTCTGGATGATCCTTTCCAAGGTTTTTGATGAATTTGTTGGCTTGGGTTTGAGGATCAATCATAAGAGGCCATCTCTTTCCTTTATCAATAATGATACCGTTTTCTATAGAGGAGTCATCCTTAGGAAGACCAGCGATGTTCCAGGCTTGGATCTTCACGGAGTCACCAAGGAATTTTCTCATGTTGATACCCGAAGTGAAGACTATGCCAACTTCTTCGAGGTATTTGATCCATTCTCCTTCGAGTTGTTGTCTGAATAGGGAAGTGAAGGGTCCGGCATAAGTTACCATACCAGCTGAGATGACGGAGTCTCCTGGGAGAACTTCATAACCATTCTTGAGGTTTTCGATTTCACGACTCCATCTTTCCTTTTCGTCCTTGAGACCGGAGGTTAGTTTCTCGGCTCTAAGGAGCTTGATCTCACATTCTTGTTTCTTGGCGTTAAGTCTCTCTTTTTCTTCGATTGTTGCTTTGTATTGTTCTTCAAGTCTTTGGATAGTCTTGTTGATTTGCTCGAGTTGTTCTTTCTTTTCCTTTAACATAGCGTTCTTTTCAGCCAGGATCCTTTCACATTCTGCCAGCTTTTCTCTTAGAGGCTTCGTGCTAATATAAGTTCCATTGTAGGTATACATAGCATTGACCCAGGACCAAAGATATCTGGTAGCCAAGTTGGCAGTTTGGACTCTTTCGAACTTGAAATCAGGCTGATTTTTGATCTTTTGCTCAAAAAGTCTGATAACTTCAGGAGGAATATTGTTCTTTTGGTCAGAGTTGGCGAAATCTAACAATCTAGTAAGGAAACCATCAGGATTGGCAAGCAATTTTTCCTTAGCATATTCGAAATAATCCTCAACCTTTTTTCCAGACAAGTCTCCTGGAATAGCTTTGGCAGGTACTTTCTCTCCAAGCATGACACAAACACCACCCAAAGTCCAGAAGACAGGCTGGGGTGGGCTCTTGAATGACTTAATTTCGACCAAGTGATCCTTCTTCAAACTCTTAATTTCTTCCGTAGTCTTATCCAAGATCTTCTGAGCTTCAGCGACAGCTTCCTGAGCTTCCCTTTGAAGACCTGCAGCCTTCTCTTGCTCAATAGAGGCTTCAGCCTCATCCTTAGCGACGAGGATTTGGGCTTCTTCTGCATCTTTCTTTTCGATGGCAAGCTGCTCCATCATTCTAATGGCATCTTTCTCGGCGATTTCGAGCTTAGGCTGGAGCTCTACTAGATCCTTTTGCATCTGAGTAACAGCTTCATTGGCCTCCTTAAGCTTGTCCAGACCGTTACCGAGACGGGTGATTGATTTCTTGAGATCGTTTTGCTTTTCAGAGAGGATGGACTTGAACAAATTGAGCTGTTCGAGGTATGAAGAGGGAGTGACGTAGTTGTATCTTCTGAGCTCTTGGACAAATTTGACTGAGATCTTCTCAACACTCTTGTGGATTCTCTTGAACATTTCGACCAATCTGTCTGAGAGGTTTTCAATACCAAGTTCCATGGCGACATCGACGATAGCACCTTTACCGACACCAATAAGGGCTTCTTCTGGCCATTCGGTGAACCAATCGATAGTACAGCAGTTAACTAAGGAGGGGAACATACGCAGACGGGTTCTGAAGACTTCACCCAGAGGGGACATGGCAATTACACAATGGATATTTCTCTGGATTCTGCTGAGGTATTGAGAGAAAATGTTCATCTTGTTGGGCTCAAGACCTTTCTTAAGACAATCTCCTCTACAAGCATTCATAATGGCATCAAGATCTTCATTCTTGTAGAGGTTGGTGACATCACCAGAGTTCAAAATATTGTTCACATCTTCCAACATCTCTTCTTTGATGATCTGAGTATCCACAAACAGGAAAGTAACCTGCTTATTCTCCACTCCGGCCATCATAAGGCATTTCTTAAGATCATCTCTCCACTTAGGAATGTTATAACCTTTAACAACTTCAACCTGATACAGCCTGTAACCTGAGATATAAGTGGCCATTCTAGCTAGGGACTGTCTGCCTGAACCACCGACACCCAGCAACAGGGCATGTCCTTGGGGCTGTCTGAGAATTCTGCAGATTCTGGTAATGTGCTCACAGGCATCCAAGAACATAACGAGCTTCATTTGTTTCTTGTGTCCACCAGATTCGGAGTTGTAATCATACAAATATTCCTCCATTTTCTTGAGGAGGAGGGAAAGGTCTTCGATCTGTACATAGAGCTTGGGTTCGACATCTCTGCCCATCATGAAGTCTCCAAAGAGGATTCTGTCCTTATTGATGACTTCTTCAGCGGTAAGTTCAAAGGTTTGGAATTGGGATTTCAAGAGGTTTTTAAGGAATTCTCGATCTTCTTCAGTGGTAAGTCTATCATGGAAGACTCTCATGTTCTCATGGTACCAGAGCCTGACAATATCTGCTCGTTTTGTGCAGTGATTAGGCGAAGCAGAACAGATACCTTGGAAGACCTTGGAGATATCTCTCAAGTTAAATGTGTAGAAAGATTTGTTGGGGAGAGGCTTGAGCTGAGCTTTGACAGTATTGTAGACATTCAAGACAGTGTTGACAAGCTGCCCAGTGACTTCCTTGACTGGGTCTTCGAATTTTCTGAGGAAGAACTCCACAATAGTGTTGAAAATATACTTGATAGTATCTTCATCAAGCTCAGTATAGGTCAGCATGTTAAAGTGTCTGACCAGTCTGTTAGTAATATGGGTACGACCACCACCTGGGGGACCCATAGCAGTAAGTAAAATAAGATCCTCTAGTTTCTGGAACTCGAGTTTCTTTCTATCATACCAACCGTCATGGTCTAAGTATTGTCTGAGGATTTCGATAGGAGGCTGGGCTCCGTAGGTTTCCTTCTTTGGCATGTTAAGATCATCGACAAAGATGATGCATTTCTTGCCAGTAGGAGGACCATAGATACCCTTTCTTCTTTTTTCTAGCTTGGAATCAATGGTATCTTGAGTCTGATTTGCACTTGTCTGGGCTGAGAAAGTGATAGTAATGTATTGGTATTCAGCAGGAAGACCTCCCTGGAGTAGGGTGAAGGCGTTAAGGGTCTTACCAGTACCAGTGGGACCAGGGAGCATGACGTGTTTCTTGTTGGTAAGGAGTAATTTCATAAGATAGAGCATTCTAGTATAGTCGTTAGTGGGGACAACAATTTCGGAATAAGTGAGCTTTTCGTTGATTTGGAAGCCTTTGTTGAAGTCAGACCAGGGCTCAAAGGATTTGGTCTTGAGATTGAAAGAGAAGTCATAGACAAGACCATCACCTGGGAAGTTAACATTGGCATTATTCTCGATCATCATGTCTCTAAGCTTGGTGTTGAACTTTCTGCGGCCTTCCAAGTCAGTTGTAGCACCCACTGACCAGACCAAACAGAAGAAGAACAGGTATTCAATGACAGACTCTGCATGGTCAAGTTCTTCAGTAGTGACTCTCTTATATTCTGTGTCTCTGTAGGCTTCTAGATAGCAGTCTAGGAGCTTCATCAAGCTTCTGGCTAGGGTGTTTACTTGGCTTGGGACGAGTTCTTTGCATTCTTTCTTGGCAAATTCAATTGAGGGTTCAAGGTATTTATCAAAGAGGGCTCTAAGTGTAGGAACGAAGTTCT
>Ga0065720_1003726_pt1 | contig 16030 bp, 13 predicted proteins | sample Thericmetagenome_FD_59107 | JGI IMG/M metagenome (GOLD analysis project Ga0065720, IMG submission 59107) | Thermophilic microbial communities from the Joint Bioenergy Institute, California, USA of rice/straw/compost enrichment - eDNA_2 v2... | ecosystem: Engineered > Solid waste > Grass >... | reverse complement strand
CTTTTCTGGCGCTTGCATTCGGCTGGCCGGCCTTCCGCCCGCCAAACTTCTTCAACTCGAATCCCGGTTCGCGACCAAAAGAAAAAAGCGCGGCCGCCGCCAAGCCATTCCCGTCACGCCGAGTCCCCCTCCGCCTCCCCGCCGGCGGCATCTCTCCGGCTGCGATAATATATCCACAGGTGCTGCGCCACGACTTTCAGCGCGGCGTAAGCCGGCACGGCCAGGATGAGGCCGGCGATGCCGGCCAGTTCGCCGCCGACGAGCAGCACGAAGATGATCAGGAGCGGGTGCATGTGCAGCGTGCGGCCGACGACCTGGGGCGAAATCACATTGCCTTCCAGAATCTGCACCGCCAGATTGACCGCCGCCACGAGCAGCATCATTTTCAGCGACACCGTCGACGCCGCCACAATGGCCGGAGCCGCGCCGAAAAAGGGGCCGAGATACGGAATGACGTTGAACACCGCCACCAGGCCGGCGAGCAAGAGCGCATACGGCATGCCGATCAGCAGGTAGCCGAGATAGGCGAGAACGCCGACGCAGAGACAGACGAGCAGTTGGCCGCGGATATAGCTGCCCAGCGCCGCGTCGATGTCGACGAGCATTTTGACCGTATGCCGTCTGTGCTTCTCCGGCACAACCTTAAGCGCCGTCCGTTCCAGAAGTTGAAAGTCTTTCAGCATGTAAAATACGAGAAAAGGCACGATAAACGCCACGAACAGCACATTGACCGTTTCATCGACGGATTCCAGCACGCCGCCGACCGTCCGCGCGATCTGTTCCTCCAGGCGGCGAAACGCTTCGTTGAACCCTTCCCTTACGCTGCGCGGCATCCAGCCGCTGTCCCGCATATCCTCCATCAGGTTCTGCGCCCGGTAGGTGAGTCCCGGCAAATGCTCGTTCAGCTCGCGGAGCTGCTTCATCAACATCGGGATCAGGTTCACCAGAATGACCGTAAGCGCCGTGAAGAAAACGGCATAAATGAGCAGAACGGCCGCCGTGCGCGGCACCTTGCGGGCGTGCAGCAGGTTGACGACCGGATTCAGCACGTAAGAGATGATCAGCGCGATCAGGAAGGGAGCCAGCACCGCCCGCAAAAACGCATAGGCTCCGGCGATCATCGGCCTCAGCAGCTGCAGCATGTAAAGCACGGCAAGCCCGAGCAGCGCGTAGACAAGCCCCGTCAGCAGCCGGCTGCGGACGAACCGATCCATCCCCGTTCCCTCCCGAGTGTTATCGTTGCCGCCATGGCCTCAAGCTTCGCGGCGGAAAAACGGAAAGCGAAGGCCGCACCTTGTCGTTGCTAGTATATGTCCAAGCCGGAAGGTTTAACCCGCATCCGCTTCCCGCGCCGGAAATGCGGGCGGAAACGGCGGTCGCGGGAAAAAGCGAAGGCGGGCCGGGCGCCTGAAACGAAACGAGGCCGGATTACCTGCGCGCCATGCGAAAGTCTCAACCAAAATACAAACGCGGCCCGCTTTCCAAAAATACGCCGGGCCGCTCCGTGCGAAAGTTTGCCTATAAAAAACAAAACGCGTCCGGCTTTCCCAAAATATGCCGTGCGCGCTCCAAGCGGGTTTCTTCCCCAAAAACCGAAACGCGTCCGGCTTCCCCGTTTCCGGGGGGAACCGGACGCGTTTCCCCGGCTGATCAGCCGAGCTGAAGTTGTTCAGGAATTTCTTCCTCGATGAACAAATCGTCGAGGGAGCTCAGTGTGCCGTCTTCTTCCACTTGATAAACGGAAACTTTCTCCCCGTTTACGCTCCACTCTATAAAACAGCTCCAGCAATAATACTGATGCGAGCCGATTTTGCCGATGTCCTTGGAATGACAATTCGGGCAGCGCTGCAACATTTCACATCACCTTTTTCTCTTTGTAGTCTGGTGAAACTCCGATGAGCTCCTATCCTTGATTTGTGCCCAAAAAGGGCAGGGATTAAACTTCGCGAATGCCTTCATTTAGGAATTACGCAAACGATTCGCGATGGTTCCCGTCTTTTTTGCGGCCTGTGCGACCTCTTCCGCGGTGGTGCCGTAACCGAAGCTGAAGCGGATCGCCGAGCGGACGAGTTCGGGAGCGAGGCCCATCGCTTCCAGCACATGGGAATCTTCAAGGGAGCCGGATGTGCAAGCGGAGCCTCCCGAAGCGGCGATGCCGGCGAGATCGAGATTCATGAGCATCGTTTCCTTGTCGATGCCGGGAAAGCTCACGTTGACGATATGCTCCAGGCGCGCTTCCGGATGCCCGTTGACCACCACTCCGGCTCCGCCGGTTTCCGCGCGGAGTGTCTCGACAAACAGCTCGCGCAGCTCGCGCATCTTCCGCTGCTTGTCCGGCGCCTCCAGAGCGGCCAGCTCGACCGCTTTGGCAAAGCCGACGGCGGCCGGCACGTTCTCCGTACCGGGACGCCGCCTGCGCTCCTGATTGCCGCCGAACAGAAGCGGCTGCAAGGGAACGCCGTCTGCGACATACAAAAGCCCGATTCCTTTCGGTCCGTTGATCTTGTGGGCCGAGAAACTGACCAGGTCGAAGGGGAGTTCGGAAAGATGAAGCGGCACCGAGCCAAGCGCCTGCACGGCGTCGACGTGGAACGGAACGCCGCGTTCGCGGCACAGCCGGCCTATGGCCTCCACCGGTTGAACGGCGCCGGTTTCGTTGTTGCCGTACATGACGCTGACCAGCGCGGTATCGGAACGGAAAGCGCGGGCCACGTCGTCCGGATCGACCCTGCCCGAACTGTCCGCCGGCAGCCAGGTCACGTCGAAACCGCACTTCTCCAGTTGCCGGCAGGCGCCCAGCACCGCATGATGTTCAATCTTTGTCGTGATGATGTGCGTCTTGCCGGCCGTCCGTTGTTTCAATGCCGTTCCGATCACGGCCAGATTGTCGCTTTCCGTTCCGCCGCTGGTGAAGATGAGCTGGCCCGGCTTGCAGCCGAGGGCGCGGGCGATGCAGTCCCGCGCTTCCGTCAAGGCGCGGCGGGCGTCGCGGCCGAAGGCGTGAATGCTGGACGGATTGCCGAACCATTCGCCGAGCGCGGCCGTCATCGCTTCCAGCACCTGCGGCCTGAGCGGCGAAGTGGCGGCATGATCCAGATAAATGCTGCTCATGGCCCCACCGTCAAATGTAGAACATGTAGCTGTCGTGCTGTCCTTCATCCTTGAACTGGATCAAATCCTGGAGCGTGGTGGAATCAAGCACTGCCGCGATGCTGTCGCGGATGCGCAGCCAAAGGTCGCGCTTGGCGGGGTCGTCCTCTTCCGTAAAGTCGACGGGACTGATCGGCCCCTCCAGCGTCCGGATGATTTGCCCGGCCGTAATCTTGTCCGGCTCAACGGGCAGCACATAACCGCCGTAAGCGCCCCTGATGCTCTTGACCAATCCGGCGTTTCTAAGCGGGGCGACGAGCTGCTCCAGATAATGCTCGGACAGCTTGTGCTTTTCCGCTATGCTTTTCAGGGAAATCGGCCCTTCCCCGTACTTGGCGGCAAGTTCCATCATGATCGTCAGGCCGTAGCGTCCTTTGGTCGAGATCTTCAAAACAGCACCTCTTTTATGACAATGATCCCTTGTTCACACCATTCCCATATTGTTTATATGTTAACACATCGTTTCTTGTTATGGTAGAACAAACGTGGCATAATTATGAAAAACCGGGTAAAGGGAATGACATCAAATGAACGCGAGCAAAGCCTCCGTTCGCGTCGTGGTCGGCATGTCGGGGGGCGTCGATTCCTCGGTAACCGCGCTTCTGCTCAAGCGTCAGGGCTACGACGTGATCGGGATATTCATGAAAAATTGGGACGACACCGATGAATTCGGTGTTTGCACGGCCGAGGAAGACGCGGAGGACGTCCGCCGCGTCTGCGCACAAATCGGCATTCCGTACTACATCGTCAATTTCGAAAAGGAATATTACGACAAAGTGTTCACCTATTTTCTCGACGAGCACCGCAAGGGCCGCACGCCGAATCCCGACGTGCTGTGCAACCGGGAAATCAAATTCGGCGAACTTTTGCGCAAAGCGCTGGCGCTTGGCGCCGATTACCTGGCCACCGGCCATTATGCCAGGGTGGAGCGGGCCGCGGACGGCCGCTTCCGGCTTCTGCGCGGGGTCGACCCGAACAAGGACCAAAGCTATTTCCTGAGCGCGCTCAGCCAGGAGCAGCTCGCCAGGGCGATGTTTCCCCTCGGCGCCATGACGAAGGCGGAGGTGCGCCGCATCGCCGCGGAAGCCGGGCTCGCGACCGCCAAGAAGAAGGACAGCACCGGCATCTGCTTCATCGGCAAACGCAATCTGCGCGAATTTTTAAGCCGCTACCTGCCGGCGCAGCCCGGCGAAATGCGCACGCCGGAAGGCGAGCTGAAGGGCATGCACCACGGCCTGATGTACTACACCATCGGGCAAAGGCAGGGACTCGGCATCGGCGGATCGGGCACCGGGGAACCGTGGTTCGTGGCGGAAAAGGACACGGAAAACAACATATTATACGTCGTGCAGGGCGAAAATCATCCTGCGCTCTACTCCGAAGCGCTCACGGCGTCGGACGTGAACTGGATCAGCGGCCGGGCTCCGCAGGTCCCGCTCCGATGCACCGCCAAATTCCGCTACCGCCAGCCCGATCAGGGCGTGACGGTGCCGGGCGAAGAAGACGGCCAGTGGCGGGTGGAGTTCGACCTCCCGCAAAAAGCGGTGACGCCCGGACAAACCGTCGTCTTCTACGACGGCGAGGAATGTCTGGGCGGCGGCACCATCGACCGCGTTTTAAAGAAGCAGCCGATTTTGGCCAAATGACATTCGCCGTCACAACTGCCGCGGATTGCCGGCGATCGGCATCCCGGCAGGGTTTGGCAACCGCCGCTTGACCCGGGCAAATCCGATCGGAACCGGGAGACCTTATTCTGCTAAAATAAGAAAATTTCCGTTCATAACGGAACCGGGAGACGTTATTTCCGCAAAACGGCCCCGTTTGAAGGCATTTTGTCTCAAATAACGTCTCCTTGTTCCGTTAAAAATTTTCAAGCCCCTCATTTTGTCAAAATAACGTCTCTCGGTTCCATTGCCATGTATGCCGGTCCCCGGTTTTCATTCCGCCGCTTCCTTCGCAACTTTCATGCGCGATGGGATGATGATTTCCCCTCTCGCCGCTTTCGCCGGCTCAGCGCGATTCGCTCCTCCATCCCCTGATCGGTCGGCTCGTAAAACACCTCGTTCTTCAGCTCGTCCGGCAAGTATTGCTGCTCGACGTAATGGCCGGGGTAGTCGTGGGGATACTTGTATCCGACATGCCCGAGTTTGACCGCTCCGGCGTAATGCGCGTCCCTGAGATGCAGAGGCACTTCGGCACGCCCCACCCGCCCGATCGCTTCCTCGGCCTTCGCGATCGCCTTGTTCACCGCGTTCGACTTGGGGCTTTCCACCGCGAACAGGATCGCCTGGGCGATATTCTGCTTCGCTTCCGGCCAGCCGATTTTGTGATAGGCGTCCATCGCCGTCACCGCCTGCACCATCGCCTGCGGATTGGCCAGGCCGATGTCCTCGCTGCAGGCGACGATCAGCCGGCGGCAGAAGGTCATCGGATCCATGCCGAGCTTTTCCACCGCGTAGAGGAACCAGAACAGCGCGGCATCGCTCGAGCCGCGCACGCTTTTGTGAAATGCGGAAAGCACGTCGTATTGCGTCGATTCGTCCGCCTTCAAGGTGGGCCTTCGGATCGATTCCTCCGCTTCCGCCAGCGTGACGTTAATCGTGCCGTCCGGCGAAGGCGGCGTCGTGAGGGCGGCCAGCTCGAGGGCGTTCAGCGCGCGGCGGATGTCTCCGCCGGCCATCGTCGCGATGTGCTGCAGCGCCTCCTCCTCCACCTTAAGCTTAAGCCCGCCGAGCCCACGCTCGCTGTCCTGAAGGGCCCGCCGCATCGCGATCAGGGAGTGCTCCCTGGTCAGATGCCTCAGCTGGAACAGCGTCGAACGGGAAAGCAGCGCGCCGTTGATGGAATGAAACGGATTTTCCGTCGTGGCCCCGACCAGAATGATCATGCCCTGCTCCACCGCGGGCAGAAGGGAATCCTGCTGCGCCGCGTTGAAACGGTGCACTTCGTCGAGGAAAAGGATCGTCTTCTTGCCGTACAGGTTCATGTTGTCGCGGGCCTGGCGGATCACTTCGCGCACGTCTTTCACGGAGGCGTCGACCGCATTGAGCCGGGTAAACACGCTGCCCGTCCGCTCCGAGATGATGTGCGCCAGCGTCGTCTTGCCCGTTCCCGGCGGACCGTAAAGCACGATCGAAACGACCTGGTCGGCTTCGATCATTCTTCTGAGCAGCTTGCCGGGGCCGACGAGATGTTCCTGGCCGATAAATTCGTCGAGGGTGCGCGGCCTCATCCGGTCGGCCAGCGGCCCCAGCCGCCCCTCCGATGCCATCGAAAACAGATCCAACGCCATCCACCTCCATCGCGCTGAAAATTTCCGCGCGCGGCGATTCGCCGGCAAAGCTCCGTTGCCGGACGGCACTCCGTCAGTGCGGCAAAGCGCCGCCGCGTCATCACCCCGCCGCTTCGGTGCGGCGCCCCGTCAATGCGGCACCCTCGGCACGGTCACGTTGTGGGCGTCGAGAATGTCCCGCACGGCCACGCTGGCCATAATCAGCCCGGCGACGGAAGGGACGAAGGCGTTGCTGGACGGCGGCATCTTCGCCTTGCGGATTTCCGGCGCGTTTTCCGGCACGATGCGCCCCAGGACGTCTTCCCGCTGCTTCACCGGCGTCTCCGTCGAAAAGACGACCTTGACGCCCTTCGTGATGCCCGCCTTGCGCAGTTTTTTCCGAATGACGCGGGCAATCGGATCCATCTTCGTCTGCGAAATGTCGGCCACCTCAAACTTGGTCGGATCCATTTTGTTGGCGGCGCCCATGCTGGAGATGATCGGAATGCCGCGCCTTATGCATTCCTTGATCAAATGAATTTTGTACGTGATCGTGTCCGAAGCGTCCAGCACATAATCCAGCGGATACGCAAACAGCTTCTCGCACGTTTCTTCCGTGTAAAACATTTGGAGCGCCACCGCGTCGCACTCGGGATTGATCAGCTTGATCCGCTCCCGCATCAGCTCCGCCTTCGGCTGCCCGATCGTCGTAAGCAGCGCGTGGATTTGCCTGTTGATGTTGGTGATGTCGACGACGTCCTTGTCGATCATGATGATCCGGCCGATGCCGGTGCGGGCCAGCGCCTCCACGGCGAAGGAGCCCACGCCGCCGATGCCGAGCACGGCGACGGTGCTTTTTTTCATCGCCTCCAGCCCTTCCGGGCCGACGGCCAGCTCGTTGCGTGAAAACTGGTGAAGCATATGCCCCTCAAAACCTCCTGCCGGGCCTTAAGCCTGCTGCGGCGCCTTGCGCACCACGCGGACGGACAGCTCTTCGAGCTGCTTGAAGTCGACCGGGGACGGCGCGCCCATCATCAAATCGACGGCGCTCGCCGTCTTCGGGAACGCGATCGTTTCGCGCAGATTGCTCCGTCCGGCGAGCAGCATCACCAGCCGGTCGAAACCGAAGGCGATGCCGCCGTGCGGCGGCGTGCCGTATTCGAAGGCGTCCAGCAGAAAGCCGAATTTCTCGCGCGCTTCCTCCATGCTGAGCCCGATCGCCTTGAACATCTTCTCCTGCACGTCGCGCTTGTAAATCCGCATCGAACCGCCGGCGATTTCATAACCGTTCAGCACAAGGTCGTAGGCCTGGGCGCGGATGCTGCCGGGATCGCTGTCGAAAAGATGCACGTCCTCGTCGTTCGGGCGGGTGAACGGATGGTGCATGGCCTCAAACCGTTTCGCTTCCTCGTTGTACTCCAGCAGCGGGAAGTCGATCACCCAGGCGAACTCGAACGCGTTGTCGTCGATCAACCCCAAGTCGCGGCCGATTTTCAGCCGCAGATTGCCGAGCACGTCGGCCACCACCTTCGGCTTGTCGGCGGAAAACAGCAGCAGATCCCCGTCTTCAGCGCCGAGCCTCTCTTTAAGCGCCGACAGTTCTTCCTCCTTGAAAAACTTGACGATCGGCCCGCGCATCTCGCCTTCCTTCACCTGGATCCAGGCCAGCCCCTTGGCGCCGAAGCGGGCCGCGAACGGGGCGAGGTCGTCGATCTCCTTGCGGCTCCAATTGCCGCAGCCTTTGGCGTTGAGGGCTTTTACCTGTCCGCCCCTGGCCACGGCCTGGCTGAACACCTGCACGCCGCTGGCGGCGGCAATGTCGGAGATGTCGACCAGTTCCAAACCGAAGCGCAGATCCGGCTTGTCGGAGCCGTACTTGTCCATCGCCTCGGCATAGGTAATGCGCCTGAACGGCGTCTTCACCTCGACGCCGATCGTTTCCTTGAATACCCGGGCCACCATCCGCTCCATCAAATCGAGCAGCTGATCCCTGGACAAAAAGGACGTTTCGATGTCCACCTGGGTGAACTCCGGCTGACGGTCGGCCCTTTGGTCTTCGTCGCGGAAGACGCGGGCGATCTGATAGTAACGCTCCAGGCCGCCCACCATGAGAAGCTGCTTGTAAATTTGCGGCGACTGCGGCAGAGCGTAAAATTCGCCGGGATGCACGCGGCTCGGCACCAGGTAATCGCGGGCGCCCTCCGGCGTGCTTCTCGTCAATATCGGGGTTTCGATCTCGATGAACCCGTGCTCGTCCAGGAAATCGCGGATCAGCTTGGCCGCCTTCGAGCGGAGCATCAGCGTCCGCTGCATCTCCGGCCGGCGCAGATCGAGATAGCGGTACTTCAGCCGCACCATCTCGTCGGTGTCCACGCCGTCCTCGATGAAAAACGGCGGGGTTTTGGCCGTGTTCAGGATTTCGAGTTCCGTCACCTTCACTTCAATCTCGCCGGTCGCCAGGTTCGGATTGACCGTTTCCGGATCGCGTTCGACGACCTTGCCGCGCACCGCCAGCACGTACTCGCTGCGCACCCTGTCGCCGATGCGGTGCGCCTCCTCGGAAATTTCCGGGCTGCACACGATCTGCACGATTCCGCTGCGGTCGCGCAGGTCGATGAACAGCACGCCGCCGAGATCCCGCCTTGTCTGCGCCCAGCCGTTCAGCACCACTTCGCGGCCGGCGTCGCTTTTTCTGAGTTCCCCGCAATTGTGTGTTCTAAGCAGCATGTTTACTTTTCTCCCTTCAATACTGGACAAAATGTTTCCGCAGTTATCGTTCGGCAGGCCGTCTATTCGGCCAGCCGGCGCTTCACTTCTTCGACAAACCGGTCGAGGCGGATCATCGTTTGCCCGCCGTCCGCCAGGTTTTTCAAGGCGATTTCGCCGCGGGCGAGCTCGTCTTCGCCCACGATGGCCGCGAATCTTGCCGCCAGGCGGTCGGCCGCTTTGAGCTGCCCCTTCAGCTTGCGGCCCAGATAATCCTTGTCGGCCCTGATTCCCGCCCTGCGCAGCTCGTGCAGCAGCTTGACGGCGGCAAGGTCCGCTTCCTCGCCGAGCCCGATCACATACACGTCCAGCGGCTGCGGGCCGGGCACGTCCACCTGCTGATCCCTAAGGAGCAGCAGCGTCCGCTCGAGCCCGATGCCAAGGCCGATGCCGGGCAGGTCGGGACCGCCGATCTGCGCGACGAGCCCGTTGTATCTGCCGCCCCCGCCTACCGTATCGATGGCGCCGATGCCCTTCGCCTTGTATTCGAAGGCGGTGTGCGTATAATAATCGAGCCCGCGCACCAGCCGGTCGTTGACGCGGTACGGAATGCCCATTTGCTCCAGATGCCCGCATACTTTACGAAAATGCTCCATTTCCGCCTCGGCGAGGCTTTCCAGAATGGAGGGCGCTCCTTCGAAACGGTGCTGATCGGTCTTGCAATCCAGCACGCGCAGCGGATTGCGCTCGATGCGCGACCGGCAGTCGGCGCAAAGGGTATCCCGGATCGGATTCAGGAAGGCGAGCAGCCGGTCGCGGAAGGCCGCCCTGCTCAGCGGCGTGCCCACGGAGTTGATCTCCACGGTGACGCCCCGGATGCCGAGCTCCCGGTAAAACTCGTAGCCGAGAGCGATCACCTCGGCGTCCGCCGCCGGATCCTCCGTGCCGATCACCTCGACGCCGAACTGGTGAAACTGCCGGTACCTGCCGGCCTGCGCCCGCTCGTAGCGGAACATCGGACCGATGTAGTACAGCTTGGCCGTCTCGCCGGCGGCATGCAGCTTGTTTTCCGCGTAGGCGCGGACGACGCCGGCCGTTCCTTCCGGCCTGAGCGTCATGCTCCTTCCGCCTTTGTCCTCGAAGGTGTACATTTCCTTCTCCACGATGTCCGTCGTTTCCCCAACGCCGCGCCGGAACAGTTCCGTCTGTTCGAAGACCGGCGTGCGGATCTCGCTGTAGTTGTACCTGCGGCAAAGCTCCCGCGCCTTGGCTTCGACGTACTGCCATTTCTCCACTTCGCCGGGCAGCAGGTCCTGCGTGCCCTTCGGCTTTTGAAACGCCATTTTCCATGCCTCCCGAAACTAGCAAAAACTCGCCGGACGCCCGCCCGCATGCGGATTTTAAGTTGCGGCCGGCCGCAAAAAAAGTCCCTGACAAATCGTCAGGGACGAGGGATGCTGCGATCTCCCGTGGTGCCACCCGGATTCGGAACGCCAGCGGCATTCCGCGCTCATACGGTTAACGCCCGTCTGCGCATGAGGCTAATGAGCCGTTTCGCCTGCGGCCAAAACGCCGTTCACCCCATGTTCTCGGGGAGGTCCTTCCTTGCGGGCGTCTGCGGGAAGCTTGCAGCCGGGGGCTTCCCTCTCTGCGGCAGCGGCACCGAAGTACTTCATCCCGTCATTGAATCGTCCGTTTAACATTAATGCGATTTTAATACGGGCTCACCCGCTTGTCAAGAAAAGCACCGCACCGCATTTCGCTTTTTCAATTAAAAATGCCTTCTTCGGCAAAATGGCCTGCGCCCATGAATGGCCCGTCCTTCTTCGCGAGCGGTCCCGGCACCGGCATGCCGATGCCGGACGGTCAATCTTCATCCGTCCGGGAAGGGACGGATCCCAGCTTCCGGAACAACGTCCGGTTCCGGCGGTACGCGTCCCGGTACATTCCGTACAATTCCTCGTAAACCCGCACGTTGCCGGGAATGGGGGTTGCCGGCCGATCGACGAACCGTACAACGGCCCGGCACGCTTCCGCGACGGAGCTGTAACGCTTCACGCCGACGCCCGCGATGATCGCCGCCCCGACGCAAGCCTGCTCAGTCTGGCTCGATTTGTAAATTTCCCGGTTCAGCACGTCGGCCTGTATCTGCATCCATACCGGGCTTCGGGCACCGCCTCCCGAAGCGATGAACGTGTCCATCGGAATGCCGAGGCTTGCGAATATCTCCACGGAGTCCCGCAGCCCGAACACCACGCCTTCCATCACCGCGCGGATCATATGCGCCTTGCCGTGCTTCAGCGTCAACCCGATAAACGCGCCCCGCGCGGCGGGATCCATATGGGGCGTTCGTTCCCCCGACAAATACGGCAGGAAAATCAAGCCTTCGCTTCCCGGACCGACGGCGCCCGACAACTCGTTGATTTCCTCATAGGACAGGCCGGACAGCACGTTGCGGTTCAGCCAGCTCAAGGACAAGCCGGCGGACAGCATCGCCCCCATGATATTCCACGCGCCCGGAACCGCGTGGCAGAAAGTGTGCGTTCTCAGCAGCGGGTCGTAATACGGCCGTTCGACGACGGAGAACACTTGCCCGCCCGTCCCGATCGTCAAGGACACCTGGCCCGGAATCACGATCCCGTTGCCGACCGCCTGCATCGGCTGGTCCCCGCCGCCGAACACGACCGGAGTGCCGGGAGCCAGCCCCGTTTCGCGCGCCGCTTCAGCCGTTACATAGCCGGCGATATCGAAGGGGTTTGCCGCCGGCGGGTAGAAGCCGGGATCGAGCCCGAGCCGCCGGATGAGTTCCATGGACCATTCGCGGCGTCCGGTGTCGAACGCGAGCGTAGCCGATGCATCGGTCACGTCGGTGCCGATCTCGCCCGTCAGCTTCAGTCGGACATAGTCCTTCGGCAGCAACACTTTGTCGATGCGCCGGTAATTTTCGGGCTCGTGCTCCCGCACCCACAGCAAAGACAATGTCTGAAAACCGGCACAAGCGGGATTTAACGTGATTTTTCCAAGCGTCTCGCGCCCCAATTCGCGATATATCCGCTTCACCTCATGCGCGGTCCGCTGATCGGGCCAGATGATTGCCGGCCGGAGCACATAGCGCCGGTTGTCCAGGAGCACGGTTCCGTGCATCTGCCCGGACAAGCCTACGGCTTCGACGTCCTGCGGGGAAACGCCGGCTTTCCGCAACGACGAACGAATGGTGTCCGCGGCGGAAGCCCACCATGTGCCGGGATCCTGCTCCGCCCATCCCAGGCGGGGAATGGAGATCGGGTAATCGCTTTGGGCCAAGCCGCGGATGTTGCCGCTCTCGTCGATCAGGACGGTTTTTACGCTGGAAGTTCCCAAATCAATGCCCATCAAATATCCCATCTGCGCTCATCCTTGCTCCGGCAAGAAAGAACACCGCCTCCGTCAGCCGTGAACGATCCCGCGATATAAGGGAACCGCTCATAATTGTAAACGGGGGGCGAAATGTAAATTTTACCGGCTCGTCTTACTCCGGCTTCGATTCGGCTTCCGGCGCCGGCTCCGGACTCGGCTGCGAATCATCCGCATCCAAAGAGGAGTCCGATACCGAATCGGCCGCGTCCACGGAGGCGGGAACGGCCCCGAAATATTCTTCCAGCGTGATGCCCCGCTTCCAGATCTCTTCGGCAATCTCGGGCCCGACATAGCGCAGGTGCCAGGGCTCGTACTTGTAGCCGGTGATTTCCTCCTTGCCCTTCGGATAGCGGATGATAAAGCCGTGCTCATGGGCGTGCTCGGCCAGCCATGCGGCTTCCGCCGTATCGGCGAAACAGTCGGTGGCTGCGCATTTGCCGGAGATGCCGGAAACGTCCATCGCCAGCCCGGTCTGATGCTCGCTGTGTCCCGGACGGGCGCTGTAGCGGCTGGCCTTCTCTTCCCCGTCGCGGCTAACATAATATTCGAACAGCGACTTCTGCGTGCTGCCGGATCGGAAGCCCGACACGCCGGCCAGCAGGATGCCGTCCTCCTCAGCCGCCGCGAACATCCGCTCCAGCGCTTCCGCAGCGACTTTGCGCATCATTCTTTTTTCCACTTTTTCTTGGAAAATAAACGGCACTTCCGGGTAGACCAGGTCATCCGGCCTGTAGTCCAGCGGCAGNCTGTTCAGCTTGTTGACCAGCACGGTAATGCTTTCCGGCTCGGCGATGACGGCCACGGCGCTTTCGTCGTAACCGGCGCCGCCATTGCCGGAACCGCCGCCGGAATCCCCTTGCTCCTCTTCGCCGCCCTCCGCTTCCTCAGCGGCCTCCTGCTTGTCGCCGCCGGCTTCGGAAGCGGCGTCATGTCCGTTTTCCTTCTCTTCATCCGGGCTTGCTCCGTCCGCCGGATCTTCCGCCGCTGCCTGCGGCGCCCGGCTTTCATCGGGATCCGACGTGACGGCCGACGAAGAGCGATCCCCGGTCAGTTCCGTCAACGCATATATCAAACATGCCGCAAGCAATATTGCGGACAGGATCATCGTGAATTTTTTCTTCATCGGACCTTGCGCCCCTCTTTTTTCTGTCCTTCAACTTCTTCATTGTGACATAAAAGAAAGAAACCTACAACGCGTGTAGGTTTGGAAAATGATGAATCTATGATAAAAAGGGGGTTGATTTTATTTTAGAAAGGCTTTGTTAAAAGGAAATGAAAAACACGTTACATTTTTATTACATTTTTTAAAGCGCTTCCCTTTTCGGCATATGCGGAAAGCGTCCACATATATTTCAAGTATAAGGCACGCGCGGCCTGAAAAAAGTAATGGAGGGATTCATGTGACGACCCAGGCAAACGAAGAAGCTCTCGAACTGCAACCGGAATCGGCAGAATCCGCAATCGAAGGCAGCACGCTCAGCGAAGAAGAGGCACCGGTCTCGCCTTTGCTCGCTTCCGACGGCGAGTCCGAAGACGGAGCCAATGCGGACGGGGAAGCGGACGACGGCGATGACGGCGAAACCGCCGACGAGCCGGAAGAAAATGACGACGACGGCGGGGACGACGAAGAGCGCGAAGCCGAAGACGACGATGACGGCGGCGATGAAGAGGCGGAAGACGAAGCCGGAGATGAGGACGGAGCGGACGGCTCCGAAGACGATGACTGACACCGGTGATGCAATGTCCGGGGGTTAGCCGGCAAAAACCGCCCGATGGACGATTTTCGATGCGAACGCGGGATCGAAGAAAATTGTCCTTCGGGCGGTTTTCCTGTCTCGGCCCGGATTGCCATTCTTTCCCTCTGCCGGACGGTTACACGGCGGCCGCCGTCCGTCCCCTGCCAAACCGTTTTTCCAGCTCCTCGATTTTTTCCTCCGTGCAGCGCAAAACTTGCTCGTTGTAAGCTTTCGGCTCCTTCGGATTGGCTGTGCGGGCGATCGCTCCCGTCGCCGGATCGATCCATTTGCTCGCCGCTCCGCAGCCGAGGCCGATGATCGTCTGCACTTCTTCCATGATGATGATGTTGTACAGGCTTTCCCTGCCGGGCTTGGCGTAGCCCACGTTTTCCAGGTTGCCCAGAATGTTTTTCTGCCGGTACAGGTAGTAAGGATGATAGCCGTGCGACGCCGTCCAGTTTTCCGCCGCAGCCATCATCCGGTGAATTTCCTCCCGCCCGGCCACCGGGTATTTGTCCCTGTTTTGCGTCATCTCGGAAGCGCGTTTGAAGGAAAGGGTGTGCACGGTCAGCGATTCCGGCATCAGTTCGGCCGTTTTTTCCAAGGTATGGGCAAACTCCGCCATGCCTTCGCCGGGGAGCCCGATGATCAAATCCATGTTGATGTTGTCCATGCCCATCTCGCGGGCCAGCCAAAACTTTTCGATCGTTTCTTCCACCGTATGGTGGCGGCCGATGGCGCGCAGCGTTTCGGGCGTGTACGTCTGCGGATTGATGCTGATCCGGCTGATGTTCCATTTTCGCAGCACACTGAGCTTATCCGGCGTGATCGTGTCCGGACGCCCCGCTTCCACGGTCACTTCGCGGATGGCTGCCGGATTCGGAAACGAATCGTACAGTTCGGCGTACAGCCGGTCCATCTCATCGGCCGTGATGCTGGTCGGCGTCCCGCCGCCGAAATAGACGGTGGTCACGCCGATCCCGTGCTCCTTCAGCCAGCGGCCGACGGTTTTCATCTCGTGGTGCAATCCGGCCAGAAAAGGCTCGACGGCTCCCTGGCTGCTTCCGATCGCATAGGCGGGAAAGGTGCAGTACGCGCATTTCGTCGGACAAAACGGAATGCCGATATAAATGCTGACTTCCCGCCCCAGATCGTAAAGATCGGGCAGCGCCGCGAGCTGGCGGCGGACGATCCGCTCCATCAGCCCCAGTTTGCTTTCGCTGACCAGCGTTTCCTCCGCCAGCGACGCCAGCGCTTCGCCCATGTCCGCTCCCTTTCGGAGTTCGCGGTGCAGCAGCTTGGTCGGGCGCACGCCGGTCAGCACCCCCCACGGCTGGCGAATGCCGGTTTCCTCCTGCAGCATCTCCAGCACGGCGACGCTGACTTCGCGCCTGCGGCGGGCGCGCTCGGCTTCGCTTTCGCCGTGCGCGTCCGGCGGCGCCGCGCCGCCGACCTCCCGGAACAGCACGCGGCCGCTTTCCAGGCGGATTTCGACGCCGGGCGCCGCCGGCTTGTCTTCGCTGAAAATGATCTCCGGATTATCGTAAAACAGATCGACAATCCGTCCGATCGCCGTCCTGAAACCAGGCTCGACGCCTGCTAAACGGATGTTCATGAACCCGGTCTCCTTGCAATCGTCTGCTCGAAACGTCAATCCGAGTTTAGCCGAAGCGGGGCCCGCCGTCAATGCCCGATGCCCGGCCGGACGTTCAGCCAACCGCGCCCCGGACAGACGGAACGGCCTCTTCCCGCGCTAAGGCCGGGGCGGGCG
>Ga0065720_1020204_pt1 | contig 16034 bp, 14 predicted proteins | sample Thericmetagenome_FD_59107 | JGI IMG/M metagenome (GOLD analysis project Ga0065720, IMG submission 59107) | Thermophilic microbial communities from the Joint Bioenergy Institute, California, USA of rice/straw/compost enrichment - eDNA_2 v2... | ecosystem: Engineered > Solid waste > Grass >... | reverse complement strand
AACATCATTGACAGCGATGTTCCGCGCGTAGCGCTTGGTGAGACCTTCAACCTTGATCATGTTGAGACTCGGAAAGAGTAAGAATACCCTCGAGCAAGAATGGTACCCGAACTCGGATGAGGGTGTGAAATATCATCATAAGGACCGCTTTAACACTCTGTCAATGGAATCGAGCAGCGGTCAAACCCGCAAGTGCCTATAATCCCATGATTTGGAAGCCGGAGTCCACGTACAGGACGTTGCCTGTCACCCCGCGTCCGAGGTCGCTTGCCAGGAAAACGGCAGTATCGGCTACCTCCGCTGGATCGGTATTCCGACGCAGCGGCGAACGGGCGGCCACGTGGTTCAGAATCGTGTTGAAGTCCGCGATGCCCCGCGCTGAAGCCGTCTTTACCGGCCCAGCGGAAATGGCGTTCACGCGAATGTTCGAGGGGCCGAGGTCGTACGCCAGATAACGCACAGCCGCTTCCAGTGCAGCCTTCGCGACACCCATCACATTGTAATTCGGCAGCACTCTCACTGCACCGAGGTAACTCAGGGTCATGATCGATCCGCCTCTCGACATCAGCGGCGCAATGGCCCGTGAGATGGCAACCAGCGAATAGGAACTTACGTTTTGCGCGAGAAGATATCCTTCGCGCGAGGTCTCGACGAACGGACGGCTCAAGTCCTCTCTGTTTGCAAACGCAATACTGTGGACGATGGCGTCGATCGGATCTCCTTCCGACCGCAGCATCTCCGCCAGGCGGTCCACCTCGGCGTCCTGCGACACGTCACACGGGACCACGCGAGTAACTGAAAGGTCCGCTGCCAGCTGTTTGACTGAGTGCTCCTGGCGTTCCCCTTGGTATGTCAGAATCAGGTTCGCGCCTTCCCGTCGAAATGCCTGCGCAATGGCATAGGCGAGACTCCATTTATTAGCCACGCCGAGAATCAGCGCGGTCTTGCCTTCCAACAGTTTGGACATAAGACGTCAGTGTAACAGGGAGTGCATCCGGATTGGGCATTGTAAACTAAGGGTTTTCGTGGATCTCGTTACCCCACTGACTTATGTGAAAGGCGTCGGACCGCAGCGGGCAGCGATGCTCGAAGCCAAGGGCCTCAAGACCGTAGAGGACCTTCTTTCGTACGCGCCGTTCCGGTACGAAGACCGCCGCAATATCAAGCCGATTCACGAACTCGCTCCAGGCGAGATGGCGACTGTTATCGCCGAAGTCCGGAGCGCCCGCCTTTCCGGCTTCAAACGGCGAAATCTCGGAATGTTCGAGGCGGTCTTCTCCGACCAGTCGCGCTCGACCCTCATCGGTAAATGGTTCCACGGCTCGTATCTTCAGGATGTGCTGATACCAGGCTTGCGTGTCGCGCTCTACGGAAAAGTCGAGCTCGATAGTTACACCGGCAGCCTTTCCATGCTTCATCCGGAGTTCGAGATTCTGTCAGCGGAAGATGACGAAGAAGCAGCGCTGCATGTCGGCAGGATCGTCCCCGTATACGAAGCAGCAGGCAAAGTTACAACGCGTGTATTTCGCTCTCTTGTGTACCGTATTCTCCAGTCTCTCGAGCCGATGCCAGACCCGCTCCCGGCTGAGATCCGCGCGCGGTTGAATCTGCCCGATTTGCAAACCGCGCTCGTCCACATGCACTTCCCCGCCCCGGATGAGGATCTGCGGCTGCTCAATTCCTTTCGCTCGCCGGCGCAGTACCGGATGATCTTTGAAGAGTTCTTCTGGCTGGAATGCGGGCTGGCGCTGAAGCGAGCCAAGGCACGGTTGGAGACAGGAATCAAATTCGAGCTGACGGATAAGGTCCGAGAGCAGATCAAGAAAATGCTGCCCTTCAAGCCGACCGCAGCGCAGAAGCGCGTGCTCGCAGAGATCGCTCGCGACATGTCTTCCGAGCGCCCGATGAACCGCCTTCTCCAGGGAGACGTGGGCAGCGGCAAGACGCTTGTCGCAGCGGAAGCGGCGGTGATTGCCGTCGAGAACGGTTATCAGGTTGCTGTCCTCGCCCCCACCGAGATCCTCGCCACGCAGCATTTCTTCTATTTCAAGAATCTCTTCAGCAGGCTCGGTTATCCGATCGCGCTCCTCACCGGGTCCGCCACGCAGCGTGAAAAGACACAGGTGAAGAAGCTGATTGCCTCGGGACTCGTTCCTGTCGTCATCGGCACTCACGCTTTGCTGGAAGAGGACGTCGAGTTCCGCAACCTCGGTCTGGCGATTGTCGACGAACAGCACCGCTTCGGTGTGATGCAGCGCCTCAGGCTCATGTCCAAGGGCAACCGCCCGGATGTCTTAGTGATGACAGCGACCCCCATTCCGCGCACGCTGGCTCTGACGCTGTACGGCGACCTCGACACTTCCGTAATCGACGAACTCCCGCCAGGCCGTAAGCCGATCATCACAAAGCATGTGCCCGAAGACCGCGTGGAGCAGGTCTACAGCTTCCTCAAGCGGGAGGTGGACGCTGGCCGCCAGGCCTATGTGGTTTACCCGGTAATTGAGGAATCGGAGACCCAGGCGATGAAGGCCGCCGAAAAGATGCACCGGCATCTTTCTACGGAGGTCTTTCCGCAGTATCAGGTCGGATTGCTGCACGGGCGTCTTTCGGCGGAGGAAAAAGAGTCGGTCATGGACCGGTTCAAGAAGGGCGAGATCCAAATTCTTGTCTCGACAACAGTCATCGAAGTCGGTGTCGACGTGCCGAATGCAACGGTTATGGTGATCGAGCAGGCGGAACGCTTCGGACTGGCGCAGTTGCACCAGCTTCGCGGACGAGTCGGCCGCGGCGCCGAGCAAAGCTACTGCATCCTGGTCACGGGCAAGCTGAACGACGCGGGACGCGAGCGCATCCGGACCATGGTGGAGTCCAATGACGGCTTTCAGATCGCGGAGATGGACCTGCGCCTTCGCGGCCCGGGCGAGTTCTTTGGCACTCGGCAGTCCGGTCTGCCCGCCCTGAGGATCGGGAACATTCTGCGAGATCAAGAGGTGCTGGAGATGGCCCGCAATGAGGCGATTGCCTTTGTCGACAATCCTCCCTCAGAAGAAGCCTTGAAACGCGCAGTTCAGTTCATCCGGATGCACTGGCAGCGGCGGTACGGCCTGGTACAGGTAGGCTAGAGCTATGAGGGTGATCGCGGGGGAGTTCCGCAGCCGCAAGCTGAAGTCGATGCCGGGCATGGACGTTCGCCCTACGCCGGATCGCCTGCGCGAATCGTTGTTCAACATCCTCGCGCCGCGCATCGAAGGATCGGTCTTCGTCGACGCATACGCGGGGACCGGGGCGGTTGGTATCGAAGCCATCAGCCGGGGCGCCCGGAAGGTAATCTTCATCGAGAGCAACCGTGCCGCCGCGCAGTTGATTCACGAGAACTTGAATGCCCTGAAGATACAGGGCGGGCGCGCCGCAGTTGTGCGGGCAAAGGCGCCTCTGGTTATCGACAGATATCCCGCCGACATTGTCTTTCTAGACCCGCCGTACGCGCTCGAGCGTGAGTATTCGCTCGCCCTCGAGGCTCTTGGGCGCAACCCGAAACCGCTCGTCATCGTGCAGCATGCTTCCCGGTTCGATCCGGGCGACGACCACGGCGCCTTACGCCGCGTTCGAATCGTAAGACAAGGCGATAACGCTCTGAGCTTCTACGAGCCGCGAGATCCGCTTCCTCCACAGCCATCCAACGGGAACACGATCGGCTAAACCGCATACAAACTGCGCACCACTGGCAAGGGGAAGAGCACCGGATCGCGCGTGTGTTCGTGCGGCAAGGAGATGCAGGTTCACCGTAAGTATCGGTTAAAATAAGAAATATGACCCTCGAAGAGTTGGAACGAGAGTACACTTCGCTCCGCCAGCAGGCAGAAGCTGTGCGGAGCTATCTTTGACGTCCCCAGCAAGAAAGCCTTACTAGAGAAACTGGAAGAGCAGATAGCTTCTCCGGGTTTTTGGGACAGCCCCGAAAAGAGCCAGAAGATCCTTCAGGACAGGAAGAGGCTGGAGCAGGCGCTCCAGGACGACCGTCTTATTGAGAGCCGGGTGTCGGATATCGAAACCCTCTTCGAGCTGTCGCGAGAGGGGGAGGACGTTGGCGCCGACCTCGCGCGTGAACTGAAGGTCTTCTCCGAGCACTTGGAGCGGATCGAGACAGGCATGTTGCTGACCGGCGAAAACGCGGAACGGGGAGCAATCATGACGATCCATCCGGGCGCGGGCGGCACCGAAAGCCAGGACTGGGCGGAGATGCTGCTTCGCATGTACCTGCGTTGGACAGAGCGCAACGGCTTCACAGCGGTTGTGACCGACCGGCAGGAGGGTGAAGGCGCGGGCATCAAATCGGTGACCTTCGAAATCAACGGTGAAAACGCCTACGGCTTGCTGCAATCGGAGATTGGCGTGCACCGGCTGGTCCGGATCTCGCCGTTCGACGCCAATGCCAGACGCCACACCTCGTTTGCCTCGGTCTTTGTCTATCCGCAGGTTGACGACGAGATCAAGATTGAGATCAGGCCGGAGGATCTGCGCATCGATACCTACCGGGCTGGCGGCGCGGGAGGGCAGCACGTAAACCGGACGGATTCTGCCATCCGCATCACGCACCTCCCGACGGGTATCGTCGTACAGTGCCAAAACGAGCGGTCGCAGCACAAGAACCGGGCAAGCGCTATGAAGCAGTTGAAGGCGCGGCTCTATGAGCATGAAATGGCCAAAAAGCGCGCCGAGCAGGACAAGCTCGAGGAGAGCAAGCTCGATATTAACTTTGGCAGTCAGATCCGCAGCTACGTACTGGCGCCCTATCGTATGATCAAGGACCATCGCACGAAACTGGCCATTGGCGACGTTGACAGGGTGCTCGACGGGGACCTGGAAAGCCTGATTCACGCTTACCTGGTTTGGCGTCGTACAGGCAAGACCGCGGGGGACGGCAGCAAGGACGATCTGGACTAGTTGAGGCACAGCAGCCAGATGGGAGGCACGAGCGACGTCGAGAGAGCCGCTCAGCTGATCCGGGAGGGCAAGCTCGTCGCTTTTCCGACCGAAACAGTTTACGGGTTGGGCGCAAATGCGCTGAACCCGGAAGCCGTGGCGCGGATCTATAAGGTCAAGGGACGGCCGGCAACCAGTCCTTTGATCGTCCACGTCGAATCCATTGAGATGGCGCGGAGCCTCGTACGGTCGTGGCCTGACAAGGCGCAAATGCTGGCTGAGAGATTCTGGCCCGGCCCGCTCACTCTGGTTATCGAGAAGCAGCCGGTGGTGCCGGATAACGTTACGTCGGGACTGCCGACGGTCGGTGTGCGCATGCCGGCGCACCCCATGGCCATCGAACTGCTTCGCACGGCTCAGGTACCCATTGCCGCTCCCAGCGCAAATCCTTTTACGCAGCTTTCGCCGACTTCGGCGGCCCACGTGCTGGCGGGGCTTGGCGATGGAGTGGATATGGTGCTGGACGGCGGACCGGCGACGGTGGGCATCGAGTCGACAGTTCTTTCGCTAGCCGGCAACCGGGCCGTTCTATTGCGGCCGGGAGCAGTATCCAGGTCTCAGATTGAGGAGGTGATTGGTCCGGTGGAGACGCTGGCGCAGCCTGGAACTGCGCACATGTCCCCGGGGCTGCACCCCCGGCACTACAGCCCATCGACCAGACTTGTGCTGGTGTCAGACGGATCGCTGCCGCCGGGCCGCGGCGCCTATGTCTGGTTCCGGCAACCGGCCCCCGCAGCGGGCGGCGTGAAGATGCCGTCCGAACCCTCGAGGTACGCAGCTGTTCTCTACGACACTTTGCACAGGCTTGACGCGGAAGGGTGGGACTGGATTGCGGTGGAGACCCCGCCCGAGGGAGAAGCGTGGCACGCAGTGCGCGACCGTCTGACGCGGGCAGCCGCGGCCCCTGCTTCCGCCTCAAGCCCGGAGACGAAATGATCCAACCGGTACGAAGAGGACAAGAACTGCTTGCAGAAATTGACTCGACTGAGGCGCCGACACCAACCCTGTGGTGGCTCGGTCAGAGCGGTTTTGTCATTAAATACCGGCAGATTGTCTTCTACATCGACCCCTACCTCTCCGAATATCAAACGCTTAAGTACAAGAACACCGATCAGCCCCGCATTCGCATTACCGCTTCGCCTCTCCGCGGATGGCAGGTGCGCAATGCCGACATGATCTTAAGTACGCACCGGCATGGCAGCCACCTGGATGTAGCCTCGATCCTGTCCATGCTCAAAGCGTCGCGGCAGGCGCGGCTGGTTCTGCCCAAAAGCGCCGCAGGATATGCACACGCTCTGGGCGTCGATTACCTCAGGATGACGACGACCGATGAGGACTTGCCGGTCGAATACTCGAAGTACGGAGAATCCTGCCGGATCGAGGCTATTCCGTCCGCACACGAACGGCTTGACTTCAGGCCGCTGGACGGCCATCCGTATCTCGGCTACCTTATGCACTTCGGCCCCTGGACGATCTATCATTCCGGCGATTGTGTCCCCTATGACGGCTTGGTTGACCGGCTGCGCCAATACAAGATCTCAGCCGCGCTCCTGCCGATCAACGGACGGGACCCGAAGCGCGGAGTGCCCGGCAATTTTTCGATCGAAGAGGCAGCGCAGCTCGCAGAGGATATTCGCGCCGAGTGGCTTGTTCCCATGCACTACGATATGTTTACGTTCGACACGGTCGACGTGAACCGTTTCATCGACCACATGCTCTTTTCTCGCCCCCGGCAGAGATTCAAGGTGTTCCAATGCGGGGAGCGATGGGCTATCCCGCAGGATTAGCGAGTGATCCAGAGCGCATCAGCGAGCCTTGATACGCTGACTGTCCACGAGCCCCTGCTCGTCAACACGATCGGGCATTCTGTCGGAGCGCTGATTTTCGGCATTTTCATCTACCTGCTTCTGCGCGATCGCGCCGGAGCCCGTCTTAGAAGCAGCAGACTCTCTCTGATCGCGGCCCTGTTCGCGTTCTTCTGGCACTCTTCATCCCTCGCCGTGATCGCGGTCCTTGCCCGTGAGGGCAATCCAAACAGTTTCCTGGTCTTTTTGAGCGCCTCCGCGCTGAGTCTCTTGCCGGCAGTGCTCTTGCACCTTTCTCCCGCCGGACGCTACCGCTACATCGTCCTGGCAGGGTATCTGCTAAGCATCCTCGCCGTAGCTGTCCACGGAAGCGAGCTTCTGATATCGCGTCCGCAGAGCCACCGCCTGGCGCTGACACTGATCACGATCGGGTTTGGCGTCCTGACCGTGCTTTCGGCGATCCACTTGATTGCCAGATCCGGCGGAAGTGACCGCAAGCAGGTGCTCTCACGCGTGCTCGGCACGATGTCGCTGTTTCTCTTTGCGATGTCGTTCGTTCACTTCGACGCGAGGACCTTCGACCATCCCTGGCCTCTGGAGCTGCTGTTGCATCACGCCAGCATCCCGCTGGCCTTGTTCGTCCTGCTGCAGGATTACCGCTTCGTGCTCCTCGATGCGTTTCTACGCTTCCTCGCGAACATCCTGCTGGCGGCCCTGCTAACGTTTGGAGCCATCCGTACCGCAAAGGTTCTGGGCGACACTGTGGCCGGCGACCCATTCAGCGAGGGGATGCTGATGGTCGGCGCGTGCATGACTTTTGTACTCTTTGCCGTGCTGCGTGCGCGTCTTCAGGCCGCGCTGACCCGGATCATCTTTCAACGGCCCGACTTGGAGAAAGTCCTCGAGGGACTTCGAAGCGATGCGGCAGCAACAAAGGACGAGGCGGCCTACCTCAAAGCTGCGGAATCCCGTGTTGCCCGATTTATCGATGCCGAGATCGTGCCGGCAAACGACATCAGCGACAGTCTGCTTGCACTCGATCTGCACTTCCCTCTTCTCAGTGCGGATCTGCCGGCGCACTACCGGGATCTGCTTGCGAAAAGAGGTATCGAAGCAGTCATCCCTCTCCGTCCATCCTACGGCGACAGCCGCTTCCTTCTCCTTGGACGGCGTCAGGGAGGCCGCCGTTATCTGAGCGAGGACCTGCAGGCGCTGGCCCGGCTCAGCAGGGAGATCGTCGACCAAACCGAACGGTTTCGCGAATCGGAACTGCGACGCCTTGTCACTCAGGCGGAGCTTCGCGCCCTGCAGTCACAGATCCACCCGCACTTTCTCTTCAACGCGCTTAATACGCTGTACGGAGTCATTCCGCGGAACGCGACTGGAGCGCGCCGCACGGTCCTGAACCTGGCCGACATCTTTCGCTACTTCCTGCAGACGGATCGCAGTTATATTGCTCTCGAGGAGGAGTTGAAAATCGTCAAGGCGTATCTCGAAATCGAGGCGCTGCGCCTGGGCCCCAAACTGCGCACCGAGATCAACGTCGCCGAGGAGGCGCTTCGCACGCCGATCCCCGTTCTCTCAGTCGAGCCCCTGGTAGAGAATGCGGTCAAACACGGTGTCGCTACGCAAGCGGAAGGCGGTTTTGTTCGCGTGGAGGCCTACCACGAGCCGGAAGGGCTTCGCATCCGGGTGGTCGATTCGGGCAAGGGCTTCACGGACGAGAAGAGAGGCGTTGGATTGGAGAATGTGCGGCGCCGGCTGCGGCTTTGTTATGGACCGGAGGGACGCCTCGACATCCAGTCTTCACCGGAGGGAACTTCGGTAGGGTTTCTGGTGCCCGCGGGCAAGTCTGTGGAGGTGGGGCTGTGATCACGGCTCTCATCGTGGACGATGAGCCGATCGCCCGGCAGGTTTTGCGAGAGCAGTTGGAAGAGTTCTCCGACGTGCGCTTGCTTGGCGAGGCTGCGACGGGCGCGGAGGCGGTTGAACGAATCCGCCGTCTTCAGCCGGATGTTGTGTTCCTCGATCTCCAGATGCCGGAGGCCGACGGCTTCTCCGTTGCTCGTGAACTGCACGGGCGTACGCTGCCGCTCATCGTGTACGTCACCGCGTTCCATGAGCATGCCCTCGAAGCTTTTCAGGTCGGAGCCGTTGACTACCTCCTCAAGCCGGTACGGAAAGAGCGGCTCGCAGCAGCTTTGGAGAAGGTGCGAACGCAGATCGGAGGGCTGCGTACACAAATGGCGCATGGCCGTCCTCCTGATTCCCCTCGAAAAATCGTGGGACGGCAGGGAAACGACCTGCATCTGCTGGAGCCCAATGAAGTCATTGCTTTCCAGGCGGAAGGAGAAGTTGTCTACATCATCACCTCCGGCAGCCGCTACTACGCCAATCATTCGCTGCGATCGCTTGAAGAGCGTTTGAGCTGCCCGCCTTTCCGCCGGATTCACAGAAAGACCATCATCAACACGGACCACATCCGCCGCATCTCTCCGCTCAGCAGCAAGCGCTGGCTACTGCACATGTCGAACGGCATGGAGGTTGTGGTCAGCAAGCGGCTCGCTGGAACGATCCGCGAGGAAACCAACTGGTAAGCACGCCCGGGGGCGACGGCAGGATATAATCGCCGGGTGGTTGATCAACGTCCTACCAGCGTCCGTTGGTGGATGCTGGCGTTCTTCTTCTTTGCTACTACCATCAACTATCTCGACCGAATTGTTTTCTCCGTGCTCAATTCGGTAATCAGCACGGAAATGGGCATTGACGACGCGGCGTACGGCAACATCAACGCGGCATTTCAAATCACCTACACCGTCGGCTTCCTGATGATGGGGAAGTTCATCGACCGCTTCGGGACAAAGATCGGATATGCGGTGTCAGTCGCGTGGTGGTCGCTTGCCGCGGGTCTGCATGCACTGGCTCAGACTCCCGTGCAGCTTGGCTTGTGGCGGGGCATGCTGGGCCTTGGAGAGTCAGGAAATTTTCCCGCCGCCATAAAGGGAGTGGCGGAGTGGTTCCCCAAGAAGGACCGGGCTTTCGCCACGGGCATCTTTAACGCGGGCTCGAACGTCGCTTCCATGGTCGGGCCTCCGGTCTTTGCATGGATGACCCTGACGCTCGGCTGGCGCGCCTGTTTCCTCATTACCGCATCAACGGGTTTTGTCTGGCTGATCCTGTGGCTGAAGTTCTATCACCTGCCAACCCGGCATCCCCGAGTGAACAAAGCCGAACTTGAGTACATCTACGGCGACGGGGAAGCCGAAGCACAGCAGCCGAAAGTCGGCTGGAAGGATGCCCTTAAGTACCGGGAAACATGGGGGTTCGCACTGGCGAAGTTCTTCACCGACCCTGTCTGGTGGTTCTACCTTTACTGGCTGCCGCGCTACCTCTTCAACGAGCGCCACTTCCGCCTTGAAGAGATCGGGTGGGCGCTGCCGGTCGTCTATCTGATGGCCGATTTCGGCAGTGTGGGAGGAGGCTGGATCTCCGGGCATCTGATCCGGCGCGGCATGCCGAACGGGCGAGCACGAAAAATCGCGATGATTCTGTGTGCCGGCTGCATGCCAATCGCTGCCCTCGCCGTGCTGGCGGAGTCGCCCGCCGTCGCGATTGCGCTCGTCTGTTTCGCGACAATGGGACACCAGGGTTGGTCCGCCAATCTCTACACCACGACATCCGACATATTCCCACGCCAGGCGGTGGCATCCGTGACGGGAATCGGCGGTTGTTTTGGGGGACTCGGGGGTGTCATCTTCTCCGCGGTTCTACCCGGCTATATCGTGAGCCACTTCGGATACACGCCGATGTTCCTAATCATGGGCACGTTCCACCTGATCGCGTTTGCAGTAGTACACCTCATGCTCAGGGACATGAGGCCGATCCGCATGCAGGCATAGAGACACGAAACGACGATGCGAATCACCTCGATCGAAACCATCACGATGGAGCGTGGAATCACCGTCCACGCGGGACCGATTCAGTGGATGTGGGTCCGTATCCACACAGATGAGGGACTGACGGGATTAGGAGAAACATACCCGTCGCCGCACGCCGCCGAAGAGGTAATCCACAGGTCTCTCGCGCCCGTGCTCCTCGGCCGCGATCCATCCGCTATCGATAAGCTCTGGCTCGACATGTACCAGCGCGTCAGCTACGCCGGATGGGCGGGAGCGGAGATGCGGGCGATCAGCGCCATCGATATCGCGCTGTGGGACCTTGCCGGCAAAGCCAGCAATACTCCGATCTTCAAATTGCTCGGAGGCGCATCGCGCGGCAGCATCCCTGTCTACAACACCTGCTACGACCACTACGACTTCCTGACGCAACCCGTCGAGCTTGCACGATCCCTGGCCGCGCAAAACATCCGGGCCATGAAGATCTGGCCGTTCGACCCGATCGCGGCGGAAACGGGGGGACAGTCGATCTCGCCGGAGCAGCTGCGCCGAGGGCTCGAGCCGCTGCGCCTGATTCGCGAAGAGTTCGGCGACTCAATGCAGGTGGCAATGGAGTTCCACGGGTTTTGGAATCTGCCCTCAGCCATCCGGATTGCACAAGCACTTGAGCCTTACGAGCCGATGTGGCTCGAGGAGATGCTGCCGCAGGACAATCTGTCCTGCTATCGCGAACTTGCTCAGGCGACCCGTCTGCCGCTGTGCCTCAGCGAACGGCTGATGACCCGGTGGGGATTCCGGGAGCTGTTCGAGAACCGCGCGGCAAGCATCGTGATGCCGGACATCTGCTGGTGCGGCGGGATTTCCGAAGCGAAGAAGATCGCATCGATGGCCGAAACATGGTACCTTCCGGTGGCTCCGCACAACTGCGGCGGACCGGTCTTACATGCGGCTTCCGTGCACCTCGCTGCAAATCTCACGAATCTTCAGATACTGGAAACCGTTCGGCGGCATTACCTCGACGAATACAACGGGCTTGTGACAGGCCTGCCGATGGTCGTCGAGGGAAGAATTCCGATCCCGGAATGCCCCGGGCACGGCGTAGAGCTGCATCCGGAGCTGTTCAAGAGGCCGGGCGTTGAGATCCGCCGCAGCGCGTCCTGAAAGCCGCGGTTTCTCATCAGCATAGCGCCCTACTGGAACTTTTTCGGTACCGAACCGCATCAAACCTGCAGGGGGATGAAATCCCCGCAGAGGATGAGATGAACGTCGCTCGGGTTACCTCGCGGGCCGTCCTTGGTCTGACGGCAGTCGCAGCTACGTTATCGGCAACCGGGGCTGCGTACCAGGCGATCGCTACCGGACGCGAGCGCCGCAAGCACGTACCGCCCGGAAGGTTGGTTGACATCGGCGGGTTCAAGTTGCATCTCGTGGATCAAGGCGCCGGCCAGCCAGCGGTCATTCTCGAAGCGGGCCTCACCAGCATGTCCGCCCAGTGGGCGTGGGTACAGCCTGAGATTGCAAACATTACACGCGTTTGTGCGTACGACCGCGCAGGTCTCGGCTGGAGTGAGTGTTCCACGCGCCCTCGGGATGCGCGAAACGCGGTCCATGAATTGCACACACTCCTGGAGAAGGCCGGCGTGCCTCCTCCATACATCATGGCAGGGCACTCGCTTGGAGGCCTGCTGGCACGCCTCTTCGCCTATACGTACCGAGACGAGGTAGTGGGACTCGTGTTGGTGGATTCGGCTCACCCCGATCAGCGCAAGCGCTACGCGCCAGCGAGCGAAGAGGCGCATGCATCGTTCTTTCGTCAGCTCGCCATCGCCCCGTGGCTGGCACGAGTCGGCGTTCTGCGGCTTACCGGTTATCGTAGCCACATGACCGCTGGTCTGCCCCCGGAATCGGCCGCGGTGTTTCGTACCTTGTGTTGCTGGGAACGGCATCTGGACACGACGAACGAAGAAGCTCAAAACTGGAACACAATTTGCGACCAGGTTCGCGAAGCTGACACGCTGGGAGATCTGCCGGTCGCGGTGATCAGCGCGGAATACCGCGTAGACGGCATGACGGAGCAATGGCACTGCCTCCAGCGGGAGCTGGCGACCCTTTCGAGCAACAGCATGCTCCGCATCGTTCCCGGCTCCGACCACGTGTCTCTGATGACCCGGAGAGAGCACGCGCAGGCAACGGTTGAAGCAATTCAGACGCTCGTCCACGCATACCGGCAAGGGATCGCGCGCCCTTGGGAAACGTAGGAGGATCAAAACTACCGGCGCTGACGGAAAAACTGCTGCAAGAGCTCGACACATTCTACTGCCAGGACGCCCTCAACCACGTCCACGCGATGATTCAGCAAGTCCGAGTCCGCGATGCGGAACTTGCTACGCACGCCGCCGAAACGTAGATCGCGAGCTCCAAATACGAGACGCTGGATGCGGGAAGCCACCAGAGCGCCGGCGCACATCACACACGGCTCAAGCGTTGCATAGAGGGTGCATCCCTCCAGGCGGTAGTTGCCGAGAGCTTTTGCGGCTTGCCGAATGGCGAGGATTTCGGCGTGAGCGGTCGGATCGTTTGCGGAGATCGGCGAATTCCCTCCCCTCCCGAGAATCTCACCCTCGCGAACGACGATCGCACCGACAGGGACCTCCTGTCGTTCGGCAGCGTCACGGGCCAGCCGGATCGCCTCCTGCATGAACAGCTCATCTGTGGAAGTTTTCAATTTCTTACCTTAGATTAACGGAACATTCTCAGTACAATCGTCGTAATAGCTATCGTCCTAAGGCAGCTAGGGGGGTGTCCTGTGTTTCGATATGTCTCGTTGATCACAAAAAATGCGCTGAGAAACAGGCGCCGCAGCATCCTTACGATTTGCAGTATTGCCGCCTCGCTGTGCCTGCTGAGCCTGCTGCTCGCCATTTATAACGCCTTGTACTTGAGTGACACGCCGCCTGCCCAGGCGAGACGTCTCGTCACCAGGAACAAGATTTCGCTCACAGTGCCGATGCCAGTCTACTACCGCGACCGGATCCGGCAAGTGCCCGGGGTTGTTGCGGTTGGTGTCAACCAGTGGTTCGGCGGCATATATAAGGATGAGCGGGATCCCAATAACTTCTTCGCCCGTTTCGCGGTCGATCCAGACGCATTGCTCACAATACAATCTGAATACCGCATTCCCGAGGACCAGAAGGAGGCCTTCCTCCGCGACCGGACGGGATGCCTGGTGGGAGCCGCCCTTGCCAAGAGGCTCGGCTTTAAGCTCGGCGATAAGGTGCTGCTCCGCGGCGACATCTTCCCAGGCGACTACGAGTTCACAATCCGGGCAATTTACGAGGCCGACGAAGGCGACGACGTGATGTTCTTCCACATCAACTATCTGTACGAGAGCCTTCCTGTCGGACGACGCGATTTCGCCGGAACTTTCACTATCCTCATCGACGACCCCGATTCGGCCACGTCAATCGCCAAGGCGATCGACAGCCTCTTCGAGAACGCCACAGTGCAAACGCGCACCGAAACCGAACGGCAGTTCGCTTTGAGCTTCATCGCCTTTCTCGGGAATGTGAAGATGTTCCTTTTCAGCATCTCCGCGGCGCTGACCTTCACAATCCTGCTGGTCTCGGCCAACACAATGGCGATGTCAGTTCGCGAGCGCATCCGTGAGGTAGGCGTGTTGAAGACTCTCGGCTTCACGTCGCGGGCGATTATGGGCATCATCGTCGCAGAAGCCGCCTTTATCGGCGTCGCGGGCGGTATCGTCGGCTGCATTTTCGCATCGCTGCTTTGCGCGGCACTGCGGCAAGCTCCCGCGTATCTTCAAATAGTTAGCGGTCTGAGACTGGAGTCCTACGTGATTGCAGTCTCTCTTTTGATTGCCGCGCTGATCGGCGTCGTCAGCTCTTTTGTGCCAGCCTGGAGCGCCTCTCGTACGAAGATTGTGGAAGCGCTCAAGTTTTCAGGGTGAGAGGAATTTATGGCGATTCCTGTTTCCTACAACCTTCGGAATCTGAAAGAACGGCGGATGACAACCCTGATGACCGCGCTCGGCATTGCGCTCACAGTAGCAGTGCTGCTGGCGGTACTCGCATTGGTGAATGGACTGCGGACAGCGTTTGAAGCCAGCGGACACCCACTGCACGTTCTGGTGATGCGAAAAGGCTCAACATCCGAACTTGTGAGCAATTTTACTCGTCAACAGTTCCAGGACCTGAAGTTCAAGGCGGGGATTGCGCGTGACGCCGCCGGAGAACCAATGGTCTCGCTCGAGATGGTGACGGTCATCAACCTTGCCAGTGTCGATGCGCCGGATGGCATCAACGTGACATTGCGCGGCTTGACGCCGATGGGGCTTGCGATGCGTGAAAACGCGAAGCTCGTAGCGGGACGCTGGTTTGAGCCTGGAAAACGGGAAGTCGTGGTGGGGAAATCCATTGCGAGCCGTTTTCCAGATGCGAGGCTCGGAGGGAAGCTGCGCTTTGGACGAGGAGACTGGGAAGTGGTCGGCGTGATGGACGCGGGACGATCGGCGATCAACAGTGAGATCTTCGCGGACCTGAACCAGGCGAGCAGCGACTACAACCGTTCAGAGGCATTGAGTTCGGCGCTGGTGCGCGCTACCGATGCTGTCACGGTTGCCGCGCTGGTGAATGACCTGGAATCGGACAAACGCCTGAACGTAAGCGCGCGAACCGAGAAGGATTACTACGAGTCTCAGACCCAGTCGGGGGCGCCGGTCCAGTTTCTCGGAATCTTTGTCTCTATCATCATGGCCGTCGGAAGCTGCTTCGCGGCGATGAACACGATGTACGCGGCCGTCTCGCGCCGCGCCCGTGAAATCGGCACTCTGCGAGTGCTGGGCTTCTCGCGTGCATCGATCCTCGCCAGCTTTCTGCTGGAATCGCTGGTTCTTTCGCTGCTCGGAGGGCTGATCGGAGTCATTCTGGTCCTGCCATTGAATGGCATTACGACAGGCATCGGAAACTTCGTGACTTTCAGCGAAATCGCTTTCGATTACCGGATAAGCCCGACAATCATAGCGATTGGGCTAACCTTTGCCGTCATCCTCGGAGCGCTCGGAGGACTTTTCCCCGCTTCCAATGCGGCAAGGAAAGAAATACTAACGGCTTTACGTGAGATCTGACGGGACTGTTCGCATGGATTCTGAACTCAAGAGCCTACGTATTGATCGCAGTAAGCGTGCCCCTGAGGCCTCGCCCTGGGCAACGCGCTGGATTATCGCAGGCATTGGCCTACTCCTCCTTTTGGGCGCGGGGAATTTTGTCTACTCGCGCATTAACGGAGCCGCCGAAGTCGAAATCCTGCGCGTAAGAGCTGCCGATTCGGGCGG